>JACCDT010230260.1_pt1 | contig 14710 bp, 14 predicted proteins | sample 7446291 | NCBI WGS metagenome assembly JACCDT01 (sample SAMN15323446, study PRJNA562643) | freshwater metagenome | isolation source: river surface water | place: USA:Blue River Watershed | collected 2017-08-17
AGCCAGTCGTATTTCGGCGCCGAGGTCTGGAACTGCGGAGTAGTCACGAAATACGGGAAGCCGTTCTCACCCAGCACTTCGCCGCGCGCCAGCGCCTCGCTGGTCTCTTTCGAACCCACCACCACGCCGCCATATGTCATGTAGATCAGCGCGCCGTCGTCGGTCTCAATGGTCAGCCGCACATCAAGGCGCAGCGCGCCGGACGGCATCACGCGCACCCAGTCGCCGCCGGGCGGCAGGATCTTCCCGCTGATCTTCGGCCCTTTGACCGTACCTCCGGGCAGGATATTGACGATAGTGAGCGAGCTGTCGACGGCGACGCGCTCGGTCGGGATGTGCACCGTCATCAGATATTCGGTGTTCACCTGCGTGGTCTGCGCCTGAGCGCCAACGCTGAACAGCGCGACGACGAGGGCGAATGCAGCGGAGAGAGTTTTCATTGTTATGGCTCCTTGAGGTTGATCGGGTCTTCCAGCCGCGACTATACCCTGCCGGCGACGGCGTGCGGCCGTTCATGCCGGAGCCGAGAAGGCAGAAAAAAAGGCGGCCGCAGCCGCCTTTTTCTCCGCTTCGGCAAGTTCAGCCGAGCTTCTGCTTCAGCAGCTCGGTCAGCTGCGCCGGGTTCGCTTTGCCCTTGGTCGCTTTCATCGCCTGGCCGATCAGTGCATTGAAGGCTTTCTCTTTACCGGCCCGGTATTCTTCGACCGACTTCGCGTTCGCCGCCAGCACCTCGTCGACGATCTTCTCCAGCGCGCCGGTGTCCGAGATCTGCTTCAGGCCCTTGGCCTCGATGATCTCATCGGCCAGCGTTGCGGCCGCGGACTTTGCTTCCCACATCGCGCTGAACACTTCTTTCGCAATCTTGTTCGAGATGGTGCCGTCGGCGATACGTTGAAGCAGCAGCGCCAGCTGTTCTGCGCCGACCGGCGACGCGGCGATATCGATGCCTTCGCGATTCAACGTCGACGACACGTCGCCCATCAGCCAGTTGGCTGCCGGCTTGGCTTGCTCTTTGCCTGCCGCAGCGACCACGGCCTCAAAGTAGCCGGCCATCGCCTTCGACTGCGTGAGCACCATCGCGTCATAGTCGGGCAGCTGGTAGTCGCGCACGAAGCGCTCGCGCATTGCGCCGGGCAATTCGGGCAGTGCTGCCTTCACGCGGTCGATCCAGTCCTGGCTGATCGCCAGCGGCGGCAGGTCCGGATCGGGGAAGTAGCGATAGTCCATCGCATCTTCCTTGCTGCGCATCGAGCGGGTTTCTTTTCGGTCCGGATCGTACAGACGGGTCTCCTGCACGACCTTGCCGCCGTCTTCGATCAGCTCGATCTGGCGGCGCACTTCGTAATTGATTGCCTCTTCGAGGAAGCGGAACGAGTTCAGGTTCTTGATCTCGCAGCGCGTGCCGAATGCCTGCTGCCCGACCGGGCGCACCGACACGTTGGCGTCGCAACGGAACGAGCCCTCCTGCATGTTGCCGTCGCAGACGCCCAGCCATACCACCAGCGCATGCAGCGCCTTCGCATATGCCACTGCCTCGGCGGCGCTACGCATGTCAGGCTCGGTGACGATCTCGAGCAAGGGCGTGCCGGCGCGGTTCAGGTCGATGCCGGTCATGCCATGGTAGTCCTCGTGCAGCGACTTGCCGGCGTCTTCTTCCAGATGCGCGCGCGTCAGCTGCACGGTCTTCAGTTCGGCCTTGCCGTCCTTGTCGACGACGAACGACAGCGTGCCGCCCTGCACCACCGGGATCTCGAACTGGCTGATCTGATAGCCCTTCGGCAGATCCGGATAAAAGTAGTTTTTGCGCGCGAAAATCGAGCGCGGCGCAATCGTTGCGCCGATGGCCAGGCCGAACTGGATCGCGCGGTCGACCGCGCCCTTGTTCAGCACCGGCAGCACGCCCGGCAGCGCGAGGTCGACCGGGCAGGCCTGCGTGTTCGGCTCCGCGCCGAAGGCGGTCGGCGCGCCGCTGAAGATTTTCGATTCGGTAGTGAGCTGCGCATGCGTCTCAAGACCGATCACGACTTCCCATTGCATCATCAGACCTCTTTCAAACTTGCGGACGGCGCGTGTGCCAGTCGGTCGCGAGCTGGAACTGGTGCGCCACGTTCAGCAGCTTCGCTTCATTGAAGTAGTTGCCGATCAGCTGCAGGCCGACCGGGCGCTTCGCATTCTTCTCACCCTCGCCGAAGCCCACCGGGATCGACATGCCCGGCAGGCCTGCCAGACTGGTCGACAGCGTGTAAATGTCGGCCAGGTAATTGGCGACCGGATCATTGGCCTTCGAGCCGAGATCCCACGCGACTGTCGGTGCGACCGGGCCCATGATCACGTCGCAGCGCTCGAACGCCTGCTGAAAGTCGTTCGCGATCAGACGGCGGATCTTTTGTGCCTGCAGATAGTAGGCGTCGTAATAGCCGTGCGACAGCACGTACGCACCCACCAGGATGCGCCGCTTGACCTCGTCGCCGAAGCCTTCGGCGCGCGTCTTGCGGTACATGTCGCCGAGGTCGGCATAGTCTTTCGCACGGTGGCCGTAGCGCACGCCATCGAAGCGCGACAGGTTGCTCGAGGCTTCGGCCGGCGCAATCACGTAATAGGCCGGGATCGCCATCTCGGTTTTCGGCAGCGACACATCAACGAGGGTGGCGCCGAGCTTTTCGTATTCTTTCAGCGCGGCCGCGATCGCCGCCTGCACGTCGGCCGCCAGGCCAGCGCCGAAATATTCTTTTGGCACGCCGATCTTCAGCCCTTGCAGCGAGTCGCCCAGATGGCGCGTGAAGTCCTCCGGCGCGCGCTCGATGCAGGTCGCGTCGCGCGCATCGAACTGCGTCATGCCATTCAGCAGCATTGCGCAGTCTTCAGCGGTCCAGGCCATCGGGCCGCCCTGGTCCAGCGACGAAGCGAACGCGATCATGCCGTAGCGCGATACGCGGCCATAGGTCGGCTTGATGCCGGTGATGCCGCACAGCGCTGCCGGCTGGCGGATCGAGCCGCCGGTGTCGGTGCCGGTGGCAGCCGGTGTCAGGCCGCCGGCAACCGCGGCGGCCGAGCCACCCGATGAACCGCCGGGCACGGCTGCTTTGTCCCAGGGATTTTTGACGGCGCCGAAATGCGAGTTCTCATTCGACGAGCCCATGGCAAATTCGTCACAGTTCAGTTTTCCGAGCGTGACCATGCCTGCCGTGCGGAACTGTTCCACCACGGATGCATCAAACGGGCTGTTGTAGCCAGAGAGCATCTTTGAACCGGCGGTCGATGGCCAGCCGCGTGTGACGAAAATGTCCTTGTGCGCAATCGGCAGTCCGGTCAGTTCGCCGGCGTTGCCGGCGGCAATGCGCGCATCGGCCTCTTTGGCCTGGGCGAGCGTGAGCTCGGGCCGGACGCCGGTAAATGCGTTCAGGTCGCTGGCGGCGATGCGGTCCAGATACGACTGGGCCAGCTCGGTCGCCGACACCTGCTTGTTCTTCAGCTGTGCTGACAGTTGCTTAAGTGTTTGCATGAGAGAGAATGCGCAGGCCGCAGCCTGGCGTCACGGGTTTATTCGATGACTTTCGGCACCAGGTACAGGCCGTCCTGCACCATCGGGGCCGGCTGCTGGTAGTCGTCGCGGCGGTTCGGTTCGGTCGCCTTGTCGTCGCGCAGGCGCATGGCCAGATCGTTGCTCCAGGCGGCCACCGGGTGTGACAGCGGCTCGACGCCGGTGGTATCGACGGCTTTCATTTGCTCGACCAGCGCGAAAATGTCGTTCAGTTTGGCCAGCGTGTCGGCGGCCTGCTGTTCGGACAAATCGAGTTGCGCGAGCCTGGCCAGTCGCGCGATATCGTTTAAGGTCAGTGACATCGGGATTGCGGGCAGATTTGCCCGGGTCATTGATTCAAAAATGACAAAATGCAACACTGCTCACAGATGCTGCGTTCTTGCCGGAAAATGTAGTGAAACGCAGGGTTTTTCGCGTTTCTGACAGCCAAGTAGCCAAGGATTATAAGGTAGAATGTCAGGTTAATGGTCGCTATGGTCGCCCTTCGCGCCGCACCATTTTCTTGCCGAAGTTCGAATTTTTTGCCGGGATGCGCGGTGTCCCGGCGCTTGAGGATCCACTTTCATGTTTTCATTCCTCCGCAGTTATTTTTCCAATGATCTGGCCATCGACCTCGGTACCGCGAATACGCTGATTTACGTCCGCGGCCTCGGCATCGTGCTCGACGAGCCGTCCGTGGTGGCGATCCGCCAGCAGGGCGGCCCGAACGCCAAGAAGAACATCCAGGCCGTCGGCAAGGAGGCCAAGCAAATGCTGGGCAAGGTGCCGGGCAATATCGAGGCGATCCGCCCGATGAAGGATGGCGTGATCGCCGACTTCACCGTCACCGAGCAGATGCTGAAGCAGTTCATCCGCATGGTGCACGACACCAAGCTGTTCAAGCCGTCGCCGCGCATCATCATCTGTGTGCCCTGCGGCTCGACCCAGGTCGAACGCCGCGCGATCCGCGAGTCGGCGCTCGGTGCCGGCGCATCGCAGGTGTTCCTGATCGAAGAGCCGATGGCCGCTGCGATCGGCGCCGGCCTTCCGGTATCGGAAGCGACCGGCTCGATGGTGGTCGATATCGGCGGCGGCACCACCGAGGTCGGCATCATTTCGCTGGGCGGCATGGTGTACAAAGGCTCGGTGCGCGTCGGTGGCGACAAATTCGACGAAGCGATCGTCAACTACATTCGCCGCAACTACGGCATGCTGATCGGCGAGCAGACCGCCGAGACCATCAAGAAGACCATCGGCTCCGCGTTTCCGGGCACCGAAGTGCGCGAGATGGAAGTCAAGGGCCGCAACCTGTCCGAAGGCATCCCGCGGTCGTTCACGATCTCCAGCAATGAAGTGCTCGAAGCGCTGACGGATCCGCTGAACAGCATCGTATCGGCCGTGAAGAACGCGCTTGAGCAGACGCCGCCGGAGCTCGGCGCGGACATCGCCGAAAAAGGCATGATGCTCACCGGCGGCGGCGCGCTGTTGCGCGACCTTGACCGGCTGCTGATGGAAGAGACCGGCCTGCCGGTGCTGGTGGCCGAAGATCCGCTGACCTGCGTGGTGCGTGGCTCGGGCATGGCGCTGGAGCGGATGGACAAGCTCGGATCGCTGTTCTCCTACGAGTAATCCGGAACGGGGCGCGCGACAGTGACCATCTCGCGCCCCCCAATTTGCATGGCGCCTTCGTCGCCGGCACGCCATGAGCGTTGCCCGGCTCACCCCGCACGGCAATAGCGTTCGATGGAATACAACCCGCCGCCACTGTTCAAGCAAGGCGCATCGGCGCGCGCCAGGATGCTGCTGTTTGCGCTGCTTGCGATGGCTTTGTTGCTGGCCGATGCGCGGCTGCATGCGCTGTCGCTGATACGGCAGGGTGTCGGTATCGTGCTGTATCCGTTGCAAAGCGTGGCGCTGTTGCCGCGCGATGCATTCTTTGGTGCGGCCGAGTACGTGACAACGCTATCCACGCTCAAAGAAGAGAATCGCGCCATTCGGCAGCGTGAGCTGCAGAACGCCCAGCAGCTGCAGCAGACCCGCCAGCTGCTGGCCGAAAATGCCCATTTGCGTGAGCTGCTCGGCGCCTCCGAGCGCGTGCAGATGAAGACTGCGCTGGCCGAAATCCTGTACGACGCACGCGATCCGTTTTCGCGCAAAGTCATCATCGACCGCGGCACGCGCCATGGCCTGCAGCCCGGTCAGCCCGTGATCGACGAGGCTGGAGTCGTCGGCCAGGTCACGCGCACACTGCCGTTCACGGCCGAAGTCACGCTGCTGACCGACAAAGACCATGCAATTCCCGTCCAGGTCGTGCGCAGCGGCGTGCGCGGCGTCGCTTACGGGCTGGGGCGTACCGGTGAGCTCGAACTGCGTTTCATGGCAGCGAACGCCGACATCGTGAAGGGCGACGTGCTGACGACCTCGGGCATCGACGGCGTTTATCCGGCCGGACTGGCGGTGGCCACCGTCACCTCGATCAGCGGCAAGACCTCCGACATGTTCGCGCGCATCCTGTGCGCGCCGGCGGCCGGCATGTCGCGCCACCGGCAGCTGCTGGTGCTCTTGGGCGGGCACCCGGGCGACGCAGGCGCACACGCAGCGGACACCGCCGCACACGTGACGCCGGCGCCGGCATCCTCGGCATCGGTACCTGTGCATACGCCGCCCGGTGCTGCGCCGACGGCGGGCCCGACCGAGCCCGCGTCCGCTGAGCCGCCTGCTGCCGCAGCAACGACGGCACCGGCACCGGCACCGGCACCTGCACCTGCACCGGCATCACCGGCACCGGCACCGGCACCGAAGGAGACCGCCAAATGATGCCGCGCGATAGCATCCTGTTGCCGGTGAACCCGATGTTCATCGCGTTCAGCCTGGCGATCGCTTTCCTGCTGAATTTGCTGCCCTGGGGCAGCTGGGGCTGGGTGCCGGATTTCGTCGCGCTGATTCTGGTGTTCTGGAGCATCTACCAGCCGCGCAAGGTCGGTATCGGCATTGCGTTTGCAATGGGACTGGCGATGGATGTGCATGGTGCCGCGCTGCTGGGCCAGAATGCGCTGGCCTATACGCTGCTGTCGTATTTTGCGATCACGATCCACCGCCGAGTGCTGTGGTTCCGCCCGCCGGTGCAGGCGCTGCATGTGTTGCCGCTGCTGGTGCTGATGCAGGTCGTGCAGGTGATCGTGCAGCTGGCGGTCAGCGGCAAGCTGCCGCACTGGACGTATTTTGCGCAGAGTGCCGTCGCGGCCGCGCTGTGGCCGCTGGTCTGCTGGCTGCTGCTGGCGCCGCAGCGGCGCGCGGTCGACCATGACGACACGCGCCCGATTTGATCTTTCCAGATCTGTTCCGCAGATCGCTGACGAGCCGTATCCGTGACTGAGATAAAAGACACCGAACGCGAAATACAGCTGTTCCGCTTCCGCCTGTCGGTCGCCAGTCTGTTCATCCTCGCCTGCTTCGGTGTGCTGATGCTGCGTTTCGTCTGGCTGCAGGCGGTGCGCTACAACGAGTATTTCGAGCGTGCCGAGAGCAATCGCATCTCCGTGGTGCCGGCCGTGCCGAACCGGGGCCTGATCGTCGACCGCAACGGCGTGGTCCTGGCGCGAAATTATTCGGCGTATACCCTGGAGATCACGCCGTCCAAGATCGGCCGGCCCCTGGAGACCGTGATTGACGAGCTGGCAAAGATCGTCGATATCCAGCCGCGCGACCGCCGCCGCTTCAAGCGCCAGATGGAAGAATCGAAATCGTTCGAGAGCCTGCCCATTCGTACCCGGCTGACCGACGAAGAAGTGGCCCGCTTCGCCGCACAGCAATTCCGCTTCCCCGGCGTCGATATCCAGGCACGGCTGTTCCGCCAGTATCCATTGGGCCAGACGGCGTCGCACATGATCGGCTACATCGGACGGGTCAACAAGCGCGAGGCCGAGCGGCTGGAGGAATCGGAGGACGCGGCGAACTACCGGGGCACCGATTACATCGGCAAGGAAGGCCTGGAAAAAAGCTACGAGCGCCATCTGCATGGCGTCACCGGCTATGACGAAATTGAAGTGTCTGCCGGCGGCCGCGCGGTGCGCACGCTGTCGCGGCATGCGCCGATACCGGGCAAGAACCTGATTCTGTCGGTCGATATCGAGCTGCAGAAGATCGTTGAAAAAGCGTTCGGCGACCGCCGTGGTGCGCTGGTGGCGATCGAGCCCGAGACCGGCGACATTCTTGCCTATGTGTCGATGCCGACCTTCGACCCCAACCTGTTCGTCGACGGCATCGATACCAAGAGCTGGGAAGAGCTCAACACCTCGCTCGACAAGCCCTTGCTGAACCGTCCGCTGATTGGTACCTATCCGCCCGGCTCCACCTTCAAGCCGTATATGGCGCTGGCCGCGCTCGAGCTGGGCAAGCGCACGCCCGAGATGGCGATTTCCGACCCTGGTTACTTCTGGTTCGGGAATAACAAATTCCGCGATGACAAAGAAGGCGGCCACGGCCGCGTCGACATGTACCGCTCGATCGTCCAGTCGTGCAACACCTATTACTACATGCTCGGCAACGACCTCGGTATCGATGCGATCCATGATTTCATGAAGCCCTTCGGCTTCGGTCAGCTGACCGGCATTGATCTCGAAAATGAGCGTCGCGGCGTGCTGCCCTCGACTGAATGGAAGCGCAAGACCTTCAAGCGTCCCGAGCTGCAGAAATGGTATGCGGGCGAAACGGTTTCGGTCGGCATCGGCCAGGGATACAACTCGTTTACGCCGTTGCAGCTCGCGCATGCGGTCGCGAACCTGTCGAACAATGGCGTGGTGATGAAGCCCCACCTGGTGAAGTCGGTCGAGGATCCGCTGTCCAAGGTGCGCGAGCTGACGGTGCCCAAAGAGAGCTATCGCATTCCTTTGCAGCCGCAGAACATTGATGTGGTGAAGAACGCCATGATCGGCGTCACCAAAGAAGGCACGTCGGCGCGATCGTTTGCGAATGCACCCTATGTCTCCGGTGGCAAGACCGGCACCGCGCAGGCAGCGGCGATGAGCAAGACCGTGAAGTATGAAGCCAGCCGCATCGCCGAACGCCTGCGCGACCATTCGCTGTATATCGCTTTCGCGCCGGCCGACAAGCCGAAGATTGCGCTGGCGGTGATCGTTGAGAACGCCGGTTTCGGCGCCGCGGCCGCCGCGCCGATCGCGCGGCTGGCGATCGACTATTATCTGCTGGGCAAACGACCGGACGAGCCGGTCGCGAAAGTCGAGGGCAGTACGGAGGCCGCGACTCAGCCAGCGCCGGCACCTGTACCGGCACCGGCGTCCTCCGCGCCCCCGGTGCCGCCCAACAAACCTTCGTCCGCTGCACCCGCCGCACCCGCGCCAGCCGCACCCGCGCCGACGGCCCCTGCCGCGACGCCCCCCGCAATGACGACCGGAAGGAGAGCCCCATGATGGCGCCGATCGCGGCGGGCGACAGCAGCTTCCTCAAGGACTGGCTGCGCCGCCGTCTGTTTATTTTCGATCGTCCGCTGGCGATCATTGTCTGCCTGATCCTGATGCTCGGCTGCCTTGCGGTGTCGTCCGCCGGCATGGATTTTCCGGGGCGCTTCGAAGGGCATCTGCGAAACATTGCCATCGGCATCACCGTCATGTGGATCGCGGCGAACGTGCCGCCGCAAAAGCTGATGCAGCTGGCGCTGCCGCTGTATACCGTCGGGCTGGCGCTGCTGGTGGCGGTCGCGTTGTTCGGGCTGGTGAAAAACGGCTCTCGGCGCTGGATCAACATCGGCGTGATCATCCAGCCGTCCGAGATCATGAAGCTGGCCTTGCCGCTGACGCTGGCCTGGTTCTTCCAGAAGCGCGAGGGCATGATCCGCTGGCGTGAATTCCTGCTGGCCGCCGTGATTGCGCTGATGCCGGTCGGCCTGATCCTGCGCCAGCCGGATCTGGGCACCGCCACGCTGGTCACTGCGTCAGGCTTCTTCGTGATCTTTCTCGCCGGCCTGTCCTGGCGGCTGATCATCGGGCTCGGAATCGCGGGGCTGGCCAGCCTGCCGCTGGTATGGTCGATGCTGCACGATTACCAGCGCAACCGCGTGATGACCCTGATCGATCCGACCTCCGATCCGCTCGGCAAGGGTTTCCATATCATCCAGTCGACCATTGCGATCGGCTCCGGCGGGCTGTTCGGCAAGGGCTGGCTCAATGGCACGCAATCGCACCTGGAGTTCATCCCCGAGCGCACCACCGATTTCATCTTTGCCGTCTTTTCCGAAGAATTCGGCCTGCTCGGCAATGGCGTGCTGCTGGTGCTGTACCTGCTACTGATCGGCCGTGGGCTGATCATCGCCGCGAATGCGCCGACGCTGTTCTCGCGCCTGCTGGCCGGTGCGATCACGTTGACGATCTTCGTGTACGCGTTCGTTAACATGGGCATGGTCAGCGGCATCTTGCCGGTGGTCGGCGTGCCGCTGCCGTTCATGAGCTATGGCGGCACCGCGTTCGTTACGTTGTCGCTGGCCATTGGCATGCTGATGAGCATCCAGCGCAACCGTAAACTGGTGCAGACCTGAGATGCGCCGCGTCCTCGTTCAATGGCTGAGACGGCCGCTGCCACTGATGGCGCTGGCGGCGTTCGTCTTGACGGCCTGCTCGACGGTCGATCCGCGTGCGGGCAAACAGCGGACGACGCCTCCCGTGGCGCCGTCTGCCGAGCCTGCACCGGCAGCGTCACAGTCGCCGTCCGGGCCTTCGCCGGGCTCTGTTCTGCCATCGCTGCCGCCGTCAGCGCAGCCGGGCCGGCGTCCCGGCGGCTACTACCAGGATGACGGCCCGGCCGACGCGATTCCTGAGGGCCTGCATGCGATACCCGATGCCGAGCCGAGGATTGAGCCCATAGCAAAGGGGCCGAGCCGTCCTTACACCGTGTTCGACAAGACCTATGTGCCGATCACGGACGACCGGCCTTTCGTGCAGCGCGGTATCGGCAGCTGGTATGGACGCAAGTTTCACGGACAGAAGACCGCCTCAGGCGAGCTGTACGACATGTTCAAAATGACTGCTGCGCATCCGATCTTGCCGATCCCCTCGTATGCGCGCGTGACCAATCTGCAGAACGGCCGCAAGATCGTTGTGCGCATCAATGATCGTGGCCCCTTCCATCCGATGCGCGTGATCGATCTGTCGTACACGGCCGCACTGAAGCTCGATGTGCTGCGCGGCGGCAGCGCCGAGCTGGAAGTCGAGCGGATCTTGCCGGAAGAGATCCTGCGCATGCAGGCGGCACGGCAGGGACGTCGCGAGACGCAGGTCACTACGGCGACACCGGCAGCGACGGCAACAGCAGCAGCAACGGCTACGGGTTTTTATCTGCAGTTCGGTGCTTATGCGCAGGAGCAGAATGCGTTCGCTGCGCGTACCGACTTGCTGCGCAATTGGCCGGCCGGCCTGCCGCAGCCTGAGGTAGTGAGTTATCAGGGCCTGTACCGGCTGCACAGCGGGCCCTTTGGCAGCCGTGAGGTGGCGACGGATGCCGCCCGCCGAGCGCGCGAGGCATCAGCGATCTACTCGACGATCGTGCAGCGCTGAGCTGGCCGGCGGATGCCCGGCTTCAGTCGGGTGCCGCCTCTGCTATCTGTAGCGCCAGCGTATACAGGGCATTCTTTTTCATGCCTGTGATCTTCGCCGCCAGCGCGGCCGCCTGGCTGACCGGACAGGCCTCGAGCAGGATCGTCAGCAGTCGCTTCGCTTCGTCCAGATCGTCTGCCTCCTGCGGCGCGCCTTCGACCAATAACACAAATTCGCCACGCTGCCGGTTGGCGTCCGCCGCTAGCCATGCCGGTGCGTCGCCCAGCGGGCAGCGATGGATCTGCTCGAAGAGTTTCGTCAGCTCGCGCGCTATCACGACCCGGCGCTGTGCACCGAATGCGCGCAGCAAGGCGGCGACTGCATCGACGATCCGGTGCGGCGCTTCGTAGAACACCAGTGTCGCTGTCGATGAGACCAGCGCGGCCAGCGCGCCGTCGCGCTGCTTGTCTTTTGCTGGCAGGAAGCCGACAAAATGAAACTCCTCCGGCAGCAATCCGCTGGCCGACAGCGCGGCAACAGCGGCCGATGCGCCGGCCACCGGTATCACCGGCAGCCCGGCCTCGCGCACGGCGTCGACGATACGCGCGCCGGGATCCGACACGGCCGGCGTACCGGCGTCCGACACCAGCGCAATACGTTCGCCCTGCTGCAGTCGCTGAACGATCTTTTGCGCCGCCTCTCGCTCATTGTGCTGATGCGCGGCGAACAGCTGGCACGACAGTCCGTAGCGTGACAGTAGCTGGCCGGTGTTGCGCGTATCCTCACAAGCGACCCCATCGACCATGGAAAGTACCTTCAATGCGCGTACGCTGATGTCGGCGAGGTTCCCGATCGGCGTGGCGACGACATACAATGCGCCGGCCGGAAAGACTTGTCGTGAAACCTCCTCGGCCAGCGAGGCCAGCAGCGATGTCAGGTCGTGGGTGTGGGATCGTTCCATGGAGACTCAAGTCGGAGGGTGGCGCGCTTTGGGGACGCTTTGGGAGCATGACGCACGCATGGCGTGCACAGGCATGCCCGGTATTGTACAAAACGACGGATGCCGGCGATGACGCGCACGACGACCGCGACCGGCCGCAGTGCGGAAGACCGTGCGCTGATCTATTTGCAGCAGCAGGGCTTGCAGCTGGTTGAGCGCAATGTGCGCTGGCGGCGCGGCGAGATCGACCTGGTGATGCACGATGGTGCGACCCTGGTCTTTGTCGAGGTTCGGCAGCGCGCCAGTGCACGCTTCGGCAGTGCGGCCGCCAGCATCACGGCAAGCAAGCGCGCGCGGCTGTGGCGCAGCGCCCAGGTATTCCTGGCCCGCTACCGCTCGCCGCCGCCCTGCCGCTTTGATGCTGTGTGCATCGATGGCGACACGATGACGTGGCTTCGGCATATCGTGATGACCGCTGCATGACAGGCACGGTGGCGTGCGTATCCATTTGTAAATTGGCTGTGTGCGCCTGTGCCGACGCTGCGATGCTCATGCCGATTATGCAAAAAGATGTGCACTGACGCGTTGGTATGGCCTTGCGCAACACAGATACCCGGTTCGCAGAAAAGCGGCCACGGTGCAGGCCGTATAATTCGGCGCTATGAACAAGCAACGCATCCTCGAACATTTTCATGAAAGCGCCGAACTGAAAATCCAGGCAGCGTCGGCGCTCGCACAACCGATTGCTGAAGCCGTCGATCTGATGTTTCATGCGCTCTCGAATGGCAATCGCATTCTCGCTTGCGGCAATGGCGGCTCGGCCGCAGATTGCCAGCATTTTGCGTCTGAGCTGGTCGGGCGTTTTGAGCGTGAACGCCTGCCGTTGCCGGCGATGGCGCTGACGACGGATTCATCGATCCTGACCGCCCTCGGCAACGACGAAGGCTTCACGGAGATATTTTCAAAGCAGGTGCAGGCGTTTGGGCAGGCAGGCGATGTGCTGCTGGCGATCTCAACGTCAGGTAACTCCGCCAACGTCGTTGCTGCGGTCGAGGCCGCGCTCGAACGCGACATGCGCGTCGTCGCACTCACCGGCAAGGGTGGCGGTGCGCTGGCCGAATTGCTGACGGACGCCGACGTCCATCTGTGCGTGCCGCATGACCGGACAGCCCGGATACAGGAAGTTCATTTATTGATGGTTCATTGCCTGTGCGACGGAATCGATGTCGCACTTTTTGGAGGAGATGCTGAATGAAGTATGCGTTTGTGACGGCAGTTCGAAAGCCGCTGGCGATGCTGGCCCTCGGTGCAGCGCTGGTGACCGGCCTGCAGGCCTGCGTGCCGATGGTGGTCGGCGCCGCAGCGGTCGGTACACTGGCTGCGGTCGACCGGCGCACGCTGGGTGCACAGACTGACGACCGGTCGATCGAGCTCAAAGCCGAGGGGCGCGCCAAGCGCATCACCGGCGATCGCGGCCGTGTTGCGGCGACCAGCTATAACCGTACCGTGCTGTTGACCGGCGAAGTGGCCGACGACAAGATGAAGGCGGAAGTTGAGCAGCAAGTGGCTTCCATCGACGGCGTGGCGGCGATCGAAAACGATCTGACGGTATCGCCCGTATCGACCATCGGCGTGCGCTCGGGCGACCTCGTCATCACCAGCAAGGTCAAGGCTGCGTTCGTCGACACCAAGGACCTGTATGTGAATGCCTTCCTCGTGCATACCGATCGCGGCGTGGTTTACCTGATGGGCCGCGTGACGCAGCGCGAAGGCAAGCTGGCGGCCGATGTCGCGCGCAATGCCGCCGGCAACATCAAGAAAGTCGTCAAGCTCTTCGAATATATTTCTGAAGACGAACTGAAAGACCTGCAGTCGAAGCCGGCGCCGGCGCAACCGGCCAAGAAGACGGCACGCTGATCCTCCGGGGGGTGCCACCCCCCGCTTTGTCCGGGCGTCGGCCGGGTTTGCCGGCCGATCGCTGCACTGGCCTATAATCTCGGGTTCACGACGTTCTTACAGAGCAAGCCATGTCCAAGCATTTCCCGCGCCGCATAGGCGGCCTCACAATCATCCAGACCATGGCCTTGCTGGCCGCGCTCGGCGTTGCGCTTTTTTTCGCATTGTCGATGCTGAAAAAAGAAACGGCACCGTCAGTCTCGTTCCGTATGCTGGACGGTCAGCAAGTGTCGACGCAAGATCTGCGCGGCAAGGTGGTATTGGTAAATTTCTGGGCGACCAGCTGCAGCACCTGCATTCAGGAGATGCCGGCCATGGTCCAGACCTACAACAAATATCGTGAACGCGGACTGGAGTTCGTCGCGGTCGCCATGAGCTATGATCCGCCGAACTATGTGCTGAACTATGCGCAGACGCGCGAACTGCCGTTCAAGGTCGCTCTCGACACCGATGGCCGCGCCGCGCAATCGTTCGGCGACGTGAAGCTGACGCCGACCACCTTCGTGATCGACAAACAGGGCAACATCCTCAAGCGCTATGTCGGCATTCCCGAGTCCGACGCCCTGCACCAGCTGATCGAAAAAGCGCTCGCCGCCTGACGCGGTCCGCGCCGCCGGGCTAGCCGATCTGCAGCCCGGCCTGATGGGCCTGTTGGTCGGCGTGATACGAGCTGCGCACCATTGCCCCGACGGCGGCGTGCACAAAGCCCATCTTCTTCGCTTCCTCTTCGAACATCTTGAACGTGTCCGG
>JACCDT010011803.1_pt1 | contig 14707 bp, 12 predicted proteins | sample 7446291 | NCBI WGS metagenome assembly JACCDT01 (sample SAMN15323446, study PRJNA562643) | freshwater metagenome | isolation source: river surface water | place: USA:Blue River Watershed | collected 2017-08-17
GCCAGGGCGTCCTCGCGCTGGGTGCTGTTGTCCACCAGCAGCGGGCGCACGTTGCGATAGAGCGCCATCTTGCGCTGCGTCGGCAGCTTGGGGGTGAGCGCGTAGATCGGGATGTGGATGCGGTGGCGCGACATCCACAGCGCGGTCGAGCCGGTGTCGGTGAGCGCCACGATGGCCTTGCAGCCCAGGTGGTGCGCGGTGAACAGCGCGCCCATGGCGATGGACTGGTCGATGCGCTCGAAGCGCATGCCGGTGAAGTCGGCGTCCAGGCTCACGTCTTCGGCGATCTCGGCGGAGGCGCAGATGGAGGCCATCTCGATCACCGTCTCCAGCGGGTACTTGCCGGCGGCGGTCTCGGCGCTGAGCATCACCGCGTCGGTGCCGTCGAGGACGGCGTTGGCCACGTCGCTCACCTCGGCGCGGGTGGGCACCGGGTTGGTGATCATGGACTCCATCATCTGGGTCGCGGTGATCACCACCTTGTGGTGCTGGCGGGCCAGCCGGATCATGCGTTTCTGCAGCGCCGGCACCGCGGCGTTGCCCACTTCCACCGCCAGGTCGCCGCGGGCGACCATGATGCCGTCGCTGGCCACCAGGATGGACTCCAGGTGCGGGATGGCCTCGGCCCGCTCGATCTTGGCGATCAGCCCGGGCTTGTGCCGGTACTCGGCGGCCGCCACGTTGCACAGCTGGCGGGCCATCTCCATGTCGGTGGCGTTCTTGGGAAAGCTCACCGCCACGTAGTCGGCCTGGAAGCTCATGGCGGTGCGGATGTCCTCCATGTCCTTGGCGGTGAGGGCCGGTGCGGTGAGGCCGCCGCCCTGCTTGTTGATGCCCTTGTTGTTGGACAGCTCGCCGCCGAGCTTGACCGTGGTGTGGACCTGCTCGCCCTGGACCCGGTCCACGGTGAGCACGATCAGGCCGTCGTTCAGAAGCAGGGTGTCGCCGGGCTTCACGTCGCGCGGCAGCTCCTTGTAGTCCAGGCCCACGCCCTGCAGGTCGCCGGGCTCGGTGCGGCCGGCGTCCAGGACGAACTTCATGCCGGGCTCGAGCATGACCTTGCCCTCGGCGAACTTGCCGACCCGGATCTTGGGGCCCTGCAGGTCGGCCATGATCGCCACCTCGCGGCCGGCGCGGGTGGCGGCCTCGCGCACCAGGCGGGCGCGGTCGATGTGGTCCTGGGCCTTGCCGTGGCTGAAATTCAGGCGCACGACGTTCACGCCGGCGCGGATCATCTGCTCGAGCAGCTGCGGGTCGCTGGAGGCGGGGCCGAGGGTGGCGACGATCTTGGTGGACCGGCGGGTCGTGGGGATGGCTTGGACGCTCATGGTGTTGTCTCCGTACGACCATTCTCACATGCGGCCCCGGCCTCCAGTTACAAGCCAGGTACCCCCGGCAGGCCGGGGGCATCAATCTCGGCGACAATACCGGCTGGGTGCGCCCCAGGCAGGCCGCCTCCGCCCGTCCGGAACGCCCGCGCTTGACCCAGGTCAGGGGCGGATGGTGGACGGGTTCTACGATGCCGCATTGCCCTGACCCAGGGCCCCGTTCCAGACGTTTGCTACGCCGCCTTCCAGTCATGACCGCGCCCCAGCCGCAACCCCTGTCCCCCGAGGCCCCGCTGCCTCACCGCAAGATCATCCGCGAGTGGCTCATTCCGCTCGCCACCCGCACCACCGTGCGCGCCATCATCCTGCTGCTGCTGGACTACGCCCTGCTCGGCGCGCTGATGGCCGGCGTGGTCGGCCTGGCCTCCACCTGGGCCAAGCTGGCCTGCGGCCTGGCCGCCGGTTTCGTGACCGGGCGCCTGTTCATCATCGGCCACGACGCCTGCCACCAGAGCCTCACCCCGCACCGCCGCCTGAACAAGTGGCTGGGCCGGATCGCCTTCCTGCCCTCGCTCACCCCCTACAGCCTGTGGGACGCCGGCCACAACGTGGTGCACCACGGGTTCACCAACCTCAAGGGCGTGGACTTCGTCTGGGCGCCCCTGACCCAGGCCGAGTACCAGGCCCTGCCGCCGGTGCAGCGCGCCCTGGACCGTATCTACCGCAGCGGCTTCGCCCCGGGCCTGTACTACCTGATCGAGATCTGGTGGAAGAAGATGTTCTTCCCCAGCCGCGGCCAGATGCCCTCGCGTCGCGGCATCTTCCTGTGGGACAACCTGCTGATCTCCGCCTTCGGCCTGGCCTGGACCGGCGCCCTGGTGGCCGCCGCCTACGTGACCGAGCAGCCGGTGTGGCTGCTGCTCGTCATGGGCATGCTGGTGCCCTACATCTTCTGGTGCTCGATGATCGGCTTCGTGGTCTACGTGCACCACACCCACGTGAAGGTGTCCTGGCATGACGACCGCGCCGCCTGGCAGAAGGCCCAGCCCTTCGTCTCGACCACCGTGCACCTCACCTTCCCCTGGCGCATCGGCGCGCTGATGCACCACATCATGGAGCACACCGCCCACCACGTGGACATGAGCATCCCGCTCTATCGCCTGCAGCAGGCCCAGGCCAAGCTCGAAGAGCTGCTCCCGGGCCGCATCGTGATCCAGCGCTTCTCCTGGAACTGGTATTTCGAGACCGCGCGCAGCTGCAAGCTGTACGACTTCGCGCGCCGCTGCTGGACCGACTACGCCGGCCGTGCCACCAGCACCCCGGCGCCGCTGCCGGCCGCCGCCTGATTTCCGCGTCGCATGGAATCCAAAGGGCCCTCATCGGGCCCTTTTTTCTGGCCTGGCCTCCCTTGCCCCCTGGACGCATGCGATCGGATTTCCCAGGATTGATAGACATGTCCGCCACGACATGCATAAAATTTGCGAAAATTTATGCATGTCATCCGTGCTCAAAGCCCTCCACCATCTGGACCCCGGGCGTTTCGAGACGCCCGGCATCCTCAAGCAGCTTGCCCGCAGCAGCCGCCAGCTGGCCGAACTCAAGGGAGTGGCGGCGACGATCCCCAACCAGGGCATCCTGATCAATACCCTGGGCCTGCAGGAGGCCAAGGACAGCTCCGAGATCGAGAACATCGTCACCACCCACGACGAGTTGTTCAGGGATGAGGCCAGCCCGGAAGGCGCCTCGAGCGCGTCGGCCAAGGAGGTCTTGCGTTATCGCCAGGCCTTACGGGTGGGCTTCGAGCAGGTGCGGGCGACAGGCCTGCTGACGGTCCGCAACGTCCTTGAAATCCAGCTCGAGCTGGAGCGCAACCAGGCCGGGTTTCGCAAGCTCCCCGGCACCACGCTCAAGGATCCGGCAGGACGGGTGATCTACACGCCGCCTCAGGACCCCGGCGAAATCGCCCAGCTGATGCGGGACCTGGAACGCTTCATCAATGACGAGGCGCTGTTCGCTGCAGATCCCTTGATCAAGATGGCACTGGTTCATCACCAGTTCGAGAGCATCCATCCCTTCTACGACGGCAATGGCCGGACCGGCCGTATCCTGAACGTGCTCTATCTGGTGAAGTCAGGGCTGCTCGACATCCCGGTGCTCTATCTCAGCCAGCACATCGTGCGCACCAAGAGCCGGTACTACGCGTTGCTGCAAGACGTACGGGAACGGGATGCCTGGGAGGCGTGGGTGCTCTACATGCTCGAAGCCGTCGAGGCGACAGCCAGGCAAGCGATCAACACGATCGGCGAGATCCGTGCGGCGCTGATGGACTACAAGCACCGGATCCGGGATGCGCACAGGTTCTACAGCCAAGACCTGATCAACAACCTGTTCACCCATCCCTACACGAAGATCGAGTTCGTGCAGCGAGACCTCGGCGTATCGCGCCTGACCGCCGCCAAATACCTCGAAGCGCTTGCACAGGGCGGCTTCGTGAACAAGTTGAAGGTCGGTCGCAGCAACTATTTCATCAACGTGGCGTTGCACCGCATCCTGATGGGGCCCTCAGGCTCGGGGCACAGCGAATTCCCGACAAGGAGCCCCTTGGCCCCCGTCAAGGCTTCGTGACCCGCCTCAAGTCGGCCAGGCACTGCGCGCGCGACTGCCTCGACCGAAGTCAGGCCGGCGGCGCCTATGGCGCTCAGCCCTGGGCGCGCTTCTCGAGGATCTCGAATGCCGGCAGCTGCTTACCCTCGAGGACTTCCAGGAAGGCGCCGCCGCCGGTGGAGATGTAGCCCACGTCCTTCTCGATGCCGTACTTGGCGATCGCAGCCAGGGTGTCGCCACCGCCGGCGATGCTGAAGGCGCTCGACGCGGCGATCGCGCGGGCAATGGTCTCGGTGCCGTGGGCGAAGGCGTCGAATTCGAACACGCCCACCGGGCCGTTCCAGACGATGGTGCCGGCGGCCTTGAGCTGGGCGGCCAGGCGCGCCGCGGTCTGCGGGCCGATGTCGAGGATCAGGTCGTCGTCGGCCACGTCGGTGGCGGCCTTGACGGTGGCCGGCGCGTCGGCGGCAAACTGCTTGGCCACCACCACGTCGGTGGGGATCGGCACCTCGGCGCCGCGGGCCTTCATCGCTTCGATCACGGCGGTGGCTTCCGCCAGCAGGTCGGGCTCGGCCAGCGACTTGCCGATGTTCAGGCCGGCGGCCAGCATGAAGGTGTTGGCGATGCCGCCGCCCACGATCAGCTGGTCGACGTTGGCCGCCAGCGACTTGAGGATGGTCAGTTTGGTCGAGACCTTGGAGCCGGCCACGATGGCGGCCAGCGGGCGCTTCGGATTGGCGAGGGCCTTGGAGATGGCGTCGATCTCGGCGGCCAGCAGCGGGCCGGCGCAGGCGACCTTGGCGAACTGGGCGATGCCGTAGGTGGAGGCCTCGGCGCGGTGCGCGGTGCCGAAGGCGTCATGCACGAAGATGTCGCACAGGGCGGCCATCTTCTGGGCCAGCTCGGGGCTGTTCTTCTTCTCGCCCTTGTTCAGGCGGCAGTTCTCCAGCAGCACCACCTGGCCGGGGGCGACGTCGACGCCGTCGACCCAGTTGGACTTCAGCGGCACCTCACGCCCCAGCAGCTCGGACAGGCGCGCGGCCACCGGGGCCAGCGAGTCCTCGGGCTTGAACTCGCCCTCGGTGGGCCGGCCCAGGTGGGAGGTGACCATCACCGCCGCGCCGGCGTCCAGAGCCATGCGGATACAGGGGAGCGAGGCGCGGATGCGGGTGTCCTCGGTGATGCGGCCGGCATCGTCCTGGGGCACGTTGAGGTCGGCGCGGATGAAGACGCGTTGGCCACGGGCCTGGCCCTGGGCGCACAGATCGGAGAAGCGGAGGATGTTCATGGTGACGATGGGCAGGGGGCCCGGCAAAGCGCGGGCCAGCCCCCGATTTTAGGCAGCCTGGCCCTTCGGCCCGAGCGAGGCGCCTTCTCCGACGGCTACCCTGGGGTCAGGCCCTTACCAGCCCAGGCCCAGGCGCAGGGCGAGGTAGACCGCGGTGCCCAGGACGATGGTGGCCAGCGCGCTGCGGCGCCAGAAGAACACCGCCGCGCCCGCGAGCGCCCCGAAGAGGCGCGCGTCCTGCCAGGAGGCGATCAGCACGCCCTGGGACGTCACCACCTCGGGGACGACGACGGCCGCCAGGGCCGCGGCCGGCGCGAACTGCAGCCCGCGCGCCACCCAGGCAGGCAGGGTCCAGGGCCGGCTCGAGAGGAAGAAGAAGGCGCGGGTGATGACCGTGACCACGGCCAGGCCCCCGATGGTGGCCAGGGTCCAGAGGTCAGTGCCCGCGAAGAAGCCGCTCGTCATGCGCCCCCCTTGCGCGCCGGCACCAGGCGCTCGAACTGCAGGCACACGAGGACCGCGACCACGATGGCCACGACGATGTTCAGCTTGAGCGGCAAGGCATAGGCCACCACCGCGGTGACGCCCGCGACCGCCGTCGACATCACGCGCAGCCAGTGGTTGGTGAGCGAGCAGAGGATGGCCAGCAGCGCCAGGATGCCGGCGAAGCCCAGGCCCCAGTGCGTGGGCACGGCGCTGGCGAGCAACACGCCCACGAGGCTGGGCCCCATCCAGGCGGCCCAGATCAGGGCGTTGGCGCCCATGAGGAAAGCCAGCTGCGACTGCCGCCCCGCGAGGTCGGCGGCGGCATGCGGATGGCGCTGGGTCAGGAGCACATAGGTCATGTCCACCGTGAGGTAGCCGGCGAACAGGCGGCGCGCCAGCGGCAGGTGCATCAGGTACTGGCGCAGGTGCAGGCTGAAGACGACGAAACGCAGGTTCACGCAGAAGCCCGTCGCGAGCACCACCCAGGCGGGCGCGCCGGCGGCCAGCAGGGGCAGGGCCGCCAGCTGCGAGCTGCCGGCGTAGACCAGCAGCGCCATCACCAGGGCCTCGGGGATGGACAGGCCGGACTTGGCCATGGCCACACCAGTCATCAGGCCCCAGGCGATCATGCCGGGCACCTGAGGGGCGACGGCCCGCATGCCGGCGCGGAATTCGGGGTGCGCGCTCAGCGAGACAGGGACCGAGGCAGGGGCCTCGGACGCTTCCGCGGACGCGGGATCGGGCATGGACCGGGCGACCGGGGACTCTGCGGACTCGTCGCGCATGCCGGACGCGTCCTCAGCCTGCCTCGCGCAGGCGCTGTCCCGCCGACAGCGGAAAACCGCGCAGGAAGTCGGCCGCGGCCAGCCGCTTGCCGCCCGCGCGCTGCAGCTCGGTCGCCAGCAGCTGGCCCTGGCCGCAGGCGATACGCACGCCTTGCTCGTCGGCGGACAGCACCTGGCCCGGCAGCGCGCCCCCTGCGTCGGTCGGGAGGGCCTGCGCCCGCCAGACCTTCACCACCTCGGCGCCCAGCGCGCTGCTGGCGCCGGGGAAAGGGTCGAAGGCGCGCACCCGGCGGGCGATCACGTCGGCTGGCAGCGACCAGTCGATGTTCGCCTCGGCCTTCTCGATCTTGTGCGCGTAGGTCACGCCCTCGGCCGGCTGGGGCACCGGCGCCAGCCGGCCCTGGGCCGCGAGGTCCAGGGCCTGCAGCACCAAGTCGCCCCCCAGCGCCGCGAGGCGGTCGTGCAGGGCGGCGGTGGTGTCCTCGGGGCCGATCGGCAGGCGGCCGGTGAGGAGCATGTCGCCGGTGTCCAGCCCTTCGTCCATCTGCATGATGACCACGCCGGTCTCGGCGTCGCCCGCCTCGATGGCGCGGTGGATCGGCGCCGCGCCGCGCCAGCGGGGCAGCAGCGAGGCATGGATGTTGAGGCAGCCCAGTCGCGGCCATTGCAGGACCCAGGCCGGCAGGATGAGGCCGTAGGCCGCCACCACCATCACGTCGGGACGGGCGGCCTCCAGCGCGGCGCGCGCGGCCTGCGCGTCCTCGGGGTACTTGCCGTCCAGGCGCAGGCTGCGCGGCTGCGCCACCGGCAGGCCCTGCTCGAGGGCGAACTGCTTGACCGGGGAGGCCTGCAGCTTCATGCCGCGGCCGGCCGGCCGGTCGGGCTGGGTGAGGACCAGGGGAATCGTGCAGCCGGCCGCGTGGATGCGCTCCATCGCGACACGGGCGAACTCGGGGGTGCCGGCGAAGGCGACGCGCAGGCTAGAAGTCATGGTGCCCCCACGCTTGTCACTTCGTGTACTTCGCTGCCCCCCGAGGGGGTGCGAGCTTGCTTGAGGCGGCTCGGCGCTGCGCTCATTAGAGCCCCCACGCTTGTCACTTCGTGTACTTCGCTGCCCCCCGAGGGGGTGCGAGCTTGCTTGAGGCGGCTCGGCGCTGCGCTCATGAATCCCGCCGCCTCAGGCGCGCTGCGCATCGCGGCGGGCCTTGGACAGCTTGGTCTGGATGCGGTTGCGCTTGAGGGGGGAGAGGTACTCGACGAAGACCTTGCCCAGGAGGTGGTCCAGCTCGTGCTGGATGCAGATGGCCAGCAGGCCGTCGGCCTCGATCACCCGCTCCTTGCCGTGCTCGTCCTGCGCGCGCACCTTGACCTCGGTGGACCGCTCCACGCCGTCGTAGATGCCGGGCACCGACAGGCAGCCCTCCTCATTGAGCTTCTTGGTCTCGCTCGCCCAGATGATTTCCGGGTTGACCAGCACCAGGGGCTGGTCGCGGTCGTCGGAGACGTCGATCACCACCAGGCGCTGGTGCACGTTGACCTGGGTCGCGGCCAGGCCGATCCCGTTGGCGTCGTACATGGTCTCGAGCATGTCGGCGACCAGGGAACGCAGGGCATCGTCCACCTGCGCCACCGGCTTGGCGACGGTGTGCAGGCGGGCATCGGGGTAGACGAGGATGGGGAGCAGGGCCATGGAGCAAGTACGAAAAGAGCCTGCATTTTCGCCCAGGTCGCATGCCACCACCGGGCGGGCGGCCATGGCGGGCATGGCCGCCTCGGCGCCGCCGTGGCGCGGGGCCGACGGCTGGCGGGACCGCCTGATTGCCCTCGGGTCCGTCAGGCTGCAGAATCCGCCCCATGGAAGTACAAACTTTTTGCCTCTCTTCCGCCCGGCATGCGGCCCTTCTGGTGATGGCTGGCCTGGTAGCCGTCACCGCGTCCCCGGGTCTCCAGGCCCAGGCCAGCCCGCCGCCGCCCCCCGGCGTGCAGCTCGCCCAGGCCGCCTCCGTCACCTGGCCGGTGACGCCGGCCCAGAAGGCCCAGGCCCAGCAGGTGGCCCAGGCCGGGGTCCCGCTGGCCGACCTCGCGCCCGGCGCGCCCGAGCGCTACACCGTCAAGCGCGGCGACACGCTCTGGGCCATCGCCGGCCTCTTCCTGCAGAGCCCCTGGCGTTGGCCGCAGCTGTGGGGAATGAACATGGCAGAGATCGCCAACCCTCACCTCATCTACCCCGGCCAGCAGCTGGAGCTGGTGCGGGAGGGCGATCGCGCCCGGCTGCGCGTCGCGGGCCGGCCCGAAGGCGGCGGCGCCCCCGGCGAACCGCCGACGGTCAAGGTCCAGCCCCGGGTCCGCGGCGAAGCCCTGCCCGACCTGGCCCTGCCCACCCTGCGCCCCAACCTGATCGAGCCCTTCCTGGCCGACCCCCTGGTGGTGAGCGAGGCCGAGCTCGCGCAGGCCCCGCGCCTGGTGGCGGCCAGCGACAGCCGCGTCCTCCTCACCCGCGGCGACCGGGCCTATGCCCGCGGCCCCCAGGGCGCGCCCCTTGCCGGGCCGGAGGCCACCCGCGACTGGGTGGTGGTGCGCAACCCGCGTCCGCTGCGCGACCCCGCCACCGGCCGGGCCCTCGGCCTGGAGGTGCAGACGGTGGGCCGGGCCCGGCTCCTGCGCGGCGAGTCGGCCCAGGCGCAGCCGCCGGTGCCGGCCTCGCTGGACATCCTCTCGGCCAGGCAGGAGCTGCGCGCCGGCGACCGGCTCATGCCCCTGCCTCCGCGCCAGTTCGTGAGCTACGCCCCGCGTGCGCCCGAGGTGCCGGTCTCCGGCGCCCAGGTGCTGGCCATCTACGGCGACACCGTCGCCACCGTCGGCCAGAACCAGGTGGTGGCCCTCAACAAGGGCTCGGCCGACGGCCTGGCCAGCGGGCATGTGCTGGCCATCCTGCAGGAAGGCCGGCGCATCACCGACACGAGTGGCGAGGGCCGCGCCCAGGCGCTGCAGCTGCCCGAGGAGCGCAACGGCCTGCTGATGGTCTTCCGCACTTTCGAGCATGTGGCCTATGCGCTGGTACTGGAGACGCGCCAGGGCGTGAAGGTCGGCGACCGGCTCATCGCGCCGCGCTGAAACGGCCCGGGTATGGACGACGAGGAACTGGCCGCCTGGCTACGCCTGCTCCTGACCCCGGGCCTGGGACCGATGTCCCAGCGCAAGCTGCTGGCGGCCTTCGGCCTGCCGCCGCAGGTGTTCGCCGCCTCGCCCGCCGAACTCGGCACGCTGTGCAGCCCGGCGCAGGTGCGTGCGCTGCGTGAGCCGCCGGCGGGGCTGGACGCCCTGACCGCGCGCACCCGGACCTGGCTGGACGAAGGGCACACGCTCGACGGCCCCACGCGCCGCCTCATCACGCTGGCCGACCCCGATTACCCGCCCGCGCTGCTGGAGACCGCCGACCCGCCACTGCTGCTCCACGCCTGGGGCGCGCCGCTCGCCCGCGGGCCCCTGAACTGGCCGGCGATGGTCGCGATGGTGGGCAGCCGCAACGCGACACCCCAGGGCCTGGCCAATGCCCGCGCCTTCGCGCGCCACCTGGCCGGCGCCGGCTGGCCGGTGGTCTCGGGACTCGCGCTGGGTATCGACGGCGCGGCGCATGAGGGCGCGCTGGACGGCACGCTGGAAGGCGCATCCGGGCAGGCGGCGCAGGCCTGGGCCACCGTCGCCGTGCTGGGGACCGGGCTGGACCGCCTCTACCCGCGCCAGCACGCGGCCCTGGCCGCGCGCATCGCCGGGCAGGGCCTGCTGCTGTCGGAGTTCGCGCTCGGCACGCCGCCCCTGCAGGAAAACTTCCCCCGCCGCAACCGCATCATTGCCGGGCTGTCACGCGGCACCCTGGTGGTGGAGGCGGCGCCGCAGTCCGGCTCGCTCATCACCGCCCGGCTCGCCGCCGAGATGGGACGCGAAGTCTTCGCCATTCCCGGCTCCATCCACGCGCCGCAGTCGCGCGGCTGCCATGCGCTGCTGCGCCAGGGAGCCAAGCTGGTGGAGACGGCGCAGGACGTGCTCGAGGAGCTGGGCGAGCCCTCGCCACCGCCGCGCCCTGGGCCTGAGGCAGCAGCGTCTTTCGCCCGGGTGCCGCAACCGGCGGAGGACGCCGTCCTGGCCGCCCTCGGCTGGACGAGTGCCAGCCTCGACGAGCTCGCCGACCGCACCGGCCTGCCCACTGCACTGCTGCAGGCCCGGCTGCTCGAGCTCGAGCTGGACGGGCGGGTGGGCCGCCTGCCGGGCGGGCTGTTCCAGCGCATTGCCAGCGCCTGAGCTTGAACTTGAGTCTGGCCGCTCGGGAATACGTGCCGCGCGTGCACCGCGCCCGCCGGATGCCCACGACAGCGGATGCCCGGCGAAGGGCGGACGCAAGCCCGAACCGGGCGGCGCAATGGCGCCATCGGCGTGTCAGGACTTGCCGACAGGCACGTGATCTAGGCTATATTGGGGCCATGTTTGAAGTGCTGGTGTTCGTGTACGAAAACTACTGGCGCGGCGATGCCTGTCCCGAGCTGCAACAGCTTGGCCGCAAGCTCAGCGCCCATGGCTTCGAACCGGAGGAGATCCACGACGCGCTGGTCTGGCTTGATGGCCTCAACAGCGCGGCGCAGGCCATCCGCCTCCAGCCCGAAGAGGCCCCCCCGGCCGGCGCCCCCGCCGCCGATGCCTCCGAGCCGGCCCCCGTACTGGACGCCGACACCCTCCGCCTGCAATCGCCCGACAGCCTGCGCGTCTACTCCGTCGCCGAGCAGGACCACCTGGGCGCCCAATGCCTGGGCTTCATCAGCTTCCTCGAGTCGTCCGGCGTGCTGCCCCCGGCGATGCGCGAGATCGTCGTCGACCGCGCCATGGCCGCGCCCGGCGACCCGGTGGCGCTCGACGAGCTCAAGATCATCGTGCTCATGGTGTACTGGAGCTTCGGCACCGAGGTCGACGCCCTGGTCCTCGACGAGCTGTGCGACGACTCCGAGCACCGGGTGGCGCACTGACCTGAGCTCAGGCCTGGGTTCAGGCTACGGCGAGGCCCCGCACACGGGCACCTCCCAAAGAAAAAGGCCGCTTCGAGCGGCCTTTCTTCATTCCGGCGAGGGCGGTGTCAGACCACCGCGCCCGCGTTCGGGTCGCCCGGGTCGCTGCCGTCCTTGCGGGGCGCGGCCTTGACCAGGTCCTCGCGCTTGACGCCCAGCCACATCGCAATGGCGGCGGCCACGAAGACCGAGGAGTAGATGCCGAACAGGATGCCGATGGTCAGCGCCATCGCGAAGTAATGCAGCGTGGCGCCCCCGAACAGCAGCATCGACAGCACCATGATCTGGGTCGAGCCGTGGGTGATGATCGTGCGGCTGATGGTGGAGGTGATCGCGTTGTCGATGATCTCCACGGTGTTCATCTTGCGATAGCGCCGGAAGTTCTCGCGGATCCGGTCGAAGATCACCACCGACTCGTTGACCGAGTAGCCCAGCACCGCGAGCACCGCCGCCAGCACCGCCAGCGAGAACTCCCACTGGAAGAAGGCGAAGAAGCCCAGGATGATGACCACGTCGTGCAGGTTGGCGATGATGGCCGCGACCGCGAACTTCCATTCGAAGCGGATGGCCAGATAGATCACGATGCCCAGGACGACCACGCCCAGGGCCTTGAGGCCGTCGCCCGCCAGCTCCTCGCCCACCGAGGGGCCGACGAACTCGGTGCGCTTCAGGGTCACCTGCGGGTCGGCGGCCTTGAGGGTGGTCATGACCTGCTCGCTCTGCTGCGCCGAGCTCACGCCCTTCTTGGCGGGCAGGCGGATCATCACGTCGCGCGCGGTGCCGAAGTTCTGCACCTGCACGTCGGTGAAGCCCAGGCCCGACACGGCCTGGCGGATGCGCTCCACGTCGGCCGGCTGCTGGTACTGCACCTGCATCACCGTGCCGCCGGTGAATTCCACCGACAGGTGCAGGCCGCGCGTCACCAGGAAGAACACCGCCAGCGCGAAGGTGAGGAAGGAGATGATGTTGAACACCATCGCATGGCGCATGAAGGGGATGTCGCGCCGGATCTTGAAAAATTCCATGGCTTTGTTCCTTATCCCTTCTTGGCCACCGCGTCGGCCTCGGGCCGCCACACGGTGCCGATCGACACCGACTTGAGCTTCTTCTGCCGGCCGTACCAGAGGTTCACCAGGCCGCGCGAGAAGAACACCGCCGAGAACATCGAGGTCAGGATGCCGATGCAGTGCACCACCGCGAAGCCACGCACCGGGCCGGAGCCGAAGGCCAGCAGGGCCAGGCCCACGATCAGGGTGGAGATGTTCGAGTCCAGGATGGTGGCCCAGGCGCGGTCGTAGCCGGCATGGATCGCCGCCTGCGGCGCAACACCCATGCGCAGCTCCTCGCGCACCCGCTCGTTGATGAGCACGTTGGAGTCGATCGCCATGCCCAGGGCCAGGGCCATGGCGGCCATGCCCGGCAGGGTGAGCGTGGCCTGCAGCATCGAGAGGATGGCGACCAGCAGCAGCAGGTTCACCCCCAGCGCGAGGCCGGAGATCATCCCGAACAGCATGTAGTAAATGACCATGAAGGCCACGATGGCCGCGAAGCCCCAGGCGACGCTGTGGAAGCCCTTGGCGATGTTCTCGGCGCCCAGGCTGGGGCCGATGGTCATCTCCTCGATGATCTCCATCGGCGCGGCCAGCGAGCCGGCGCGCAGCAAGAGGGCCAGGTCATTGGCCTCGGTCACGCTCATCGAACCCGAGATCTGGAAGCGGTTGCCCAGTTCGCCCTGGATGACCGGGGCGGTCAGCACCTCGCCCTTGCCCTTCTCGAACAGCAGGATGGCCATGCGCTTTTGCAGGTTCTCCCGGCTGGTGTCACGCATGATGCGGCCGCCCTTGGCGTCGACGGTGAGGTCGACCTTGGGCTGCTGGGTCTGCGAGTCGAAGCCGGGCTGGGCATCGGTCAGGCTGTCGCCGGTCAGGATGACCTGCTTCTTCACGATGACCGCGCGGCCGTTGCGCTCGAAGTAGCGCTCGGCGCCGAAGGGCACCGGGCCAGTGCCCTGCTCGGCGGCGCGGGCCTCGGCGCTGTCATCGACCAGGCGCATCTCCAGGGTGGCGGTGCGGCCCAGGATGTCCTTGGCCTTGGCCGTGTCCTGCACGCCGGGCAGCTGCACCACGATGCGGTCCAGACCCTGCTGCTGGATCACCGGCTCGGCCACGCCCAGCTCGTTGATCCGGTTGTGGAGGGTGGTGATGTTCTGCTTGAGGGCCTGCTCCTGCACCTTGCGGGCGGCCTCGGGCTTGATGGTGGCGGTGAGGCGGTAGTCGCTGCCGTCGGGGCCAGTGGTGACGGCCAGGTCGGGGAACTGGTTGGCCACCAGCTTCTGCGCCTGCTCCATCACCGGGGCTTCGCGGAAGCGGACCTCGACGGCCTGGCCGTTGCGGTTGATGCCGCTGTGGCGGATGTTGGCCTCACGCATCTGGGTGCGCAGGTCGCCGGCGAAGGACTCGGCCCGCTTGGTGAGCGCGCCCTGCATGTCCACCTGCAGCATGAAGTGCACGCCGCCGCGCAGGTCCAGGCCCAGGTACATGGGCGCCGCGTGCAGCGCGCTGAGCCAGGCCGGGGAGGCGGGAATCAGGTTGAGGGCGACCACATAGGGCGCGTCGGCCGGGTCGGGCACCAGGGCGCGCTGGATCGCGTCCTTGGCCTTGAGCTGGTCGTCGGTGCTGTCCATGCGGGCGCGCACCGAGGTGCCTTCCAGCGCGATGGAGTGGGGCTTCAGGCCGGCCTGGGCCAGGGCCTGCTCGACCCGCGCCAGGGTGGTGGCGTCCACGCGGGTGGTGGACTTGCCGGCCGAGACCTGGACGGCCGGCGCCTCGCCGAAGAAATTGGGCAGCGTGTAGACGATGCCCACCAGCAAGGCGACCACCAGGATGACGTACTTCCAGAGCGGGTAGCGGTTCATGGACGGAGACTGCGAATCAGCGGGGGAGGGCCGCGAGGCCCGACAGGCGCGGGGGCCGGGCGGCGGGTGCCGCGCGGCCGGTCCCGGCGATTACTTCAGGGTGCCCTTGGGCAGGACCTGGGCGATGGCGCTGCGCTGCACCTGGATCTCGACGCCGGCGGCGACTTCCAGGCTGATGTAGCTGTCGCCCATCTTGGCGATCTTGCCGGCGACGCCGCCGGCGGTGACGATCTCGTCGCCCTTGGCCA
>JACCDT011693637.1_pt1 | contig 14707 bp, 9 predicted proteins | sample 7446291 | NCBI WGS metagenome assembly JACCDT01 (sample SAMN15323446, study PRJNA562643) | freshwater metagenome | isolation source: river surface water | place: USA:Blue River Watershed | collected 2017-08-17
TGGGGAGCAGCAGTCAGTCACCCTGCGGTTCGTGATTCCCGAGAGTGGGCTGCCGGCGGGTCGATACCGGATGGAGGTATTGGAGAGCGGCATGTTGGCGCGGACCGTAGCGGCGAAGGTTTTCACCACCACGCCAGCGCCGCTGACGCTGATCGCCAACCGGCTGAAGATCGGTCTGCATGAGACCGAGTCGGCACCGGAGGAGTTGACCCATGGCGATCTATCGACCCGCCCATCCCGGCTGTTTGCGACGTTGGAGACGCTTGAGCCGACCACGCTGCGGCTCACGGCGCATCTGCTGGCCGAGGAGGCGCAAGGCATTCCGCGCGAAAGCGTCGTGGCGTTGTCACGGGGCGACGCCCTCGCCGAGCTGCGGCCGGGCGCGAACCGATCGACGGTGGAGCTTGCGCTGCCGCGAATGGGCCTGCCGGCTGGGCGCTACCGCATCGAATTTCGCGAGGCGCTGGCGCCGCGCCGGGTGGTCAAGAGCGAGGTGTTCACGACGCGCGAGCCCCCGGAGATGGGCGAGTTCGATCTCGCCGACCCGGAGAACGGCGGGCTGCTGGAGTCTGTATCGGGCGAAAGAGGGGCGGGCTTGACTTGGGCGTGGATGACGCTGCGGCCACATAACACCAAAGAGTGGACCTACGCCAGAGGGCAGGCAGATGAAGGGCTGGCGTGCGACTTCGTGATCTCGTTCTTCAAGCGCGAACCAGCGCTGGTTTCCATGGTCGAGGTGACTCCAGCGAGTGAGTCGGCGCCCATCGCCTCGATTGAAGTGTGGGGGTCGATGCTGTCCGCGAAGGATGGTTTCCAGAAGGTCGCAGAGCAGACGTTCACCGAGGCCGCCGTAGAACCGCGGATCGTGACGTTGCCGCCCACTCAGATGCGTTTCATCAAGATTCGGCTGCAGCGTGCGCAGGGCGTCGAACCGCAGCTGGGTTTGCGAACGGTGCGAGTGTTCGAAGCATCGGCTCCAGACTACGAGTCCTTGCGAAGGCGGCAGCCCAGTCTGAGCGACTGGAAGTTTCAACCGCGACACGCGGCCCAGCAGGGACTTTACTTTCTGCAAGCCAGTGCCGTCGAATTTCAGCGGGTCAACAACTGCATGGGCTGCCACGTACAGTCGCAGGCGCTGATGGGGCTTACCGTGGGACGACGGAATGACTATGTGGTAAGCGATGTAGCAGAGCGGGAGCTGGCAGATTTCACTGCGGCGCACGTGACCCCACTTGGCGACATCAGTCGGTCGAAAGAAGGCGATCCGCAGCATCCCGACCGGACAAACTCGATCTTTGGCGGGCTCGCCCTTGCGTACGCTGAGTCTGATCCCAAGCCAGCCAAGGAGCTGATGGCCTGTGCCCGATGGCTAGCCGGGCAGCAGACAACCGAGGGGGAACTCTGGCCTGATTCCGAGGGCCAACCGGTCACGCAGGGCGCGATCCTGCAAACGGTTCAGACGATGACAGTCTGGGCCCAAGCGCTCGCGGCCGGGGGCGACCCAACGCTTGCCCAGAACATCACCCGAGCCCTCGAGTGGTTGAAGGAGGTGCCGGCGGAAACGACGCAGGACAAGGTTTTCAAGATACTCGCGTGGGTTCGCCACGGTGGTCCGGCGGAGAAGAAGCTCGCCCGCCAGCTCGGCCTTGAGGTATTGGCCGAGCAACATCGGAGCGGGGCGTGGTCGGTCAACCCCAACCAGGAGAAAGATGTCGATAGCCCGTTCGCCACGGGCCAGGTGCTCTACGCGCTCCGTCAGGCTGGCTTCGGAACGAACACGCCGGCCTTCCGCCGGGGCGTTGAGTGGCTCCTGCTCCGGCAGTCCTCCGACTCATCTTGGCCCGATTCCCACTCGACCTCGCCTTTTGCTTCGACGATGTGGCCGGTGATTGCGTTGACGGGAAGCTTTAGTCGGAAGGCTGAACCCGCGCGGCTTTTCGTGACAGCTTTACCTCCCCCTCCCCCTCCGCTGGTCCCGGCGCCTGTGGTTCCCGCCGTAGTTTCGCCAACGGTCGCGCCGCCCAATCACATTTTGCTGGTCTTTGACTGCTCGTTCTCGATGACGGAAAAGATCCGCCAACGCAGCAAGTTCGACGTCGCTAAGGATGTCCTGCGCGAGCTGATTCACCAACTACCCGCGGATAGCAAGGTCGGCCTTCGGCTCTACGGTCACCGGTACAGCTCGATCAACAGCAGAAGTCGGACCGACACGGAACTGGTGGTGCCGATCGGCCCACTGGATCGCGAGAAACTGCGCAGCGCCATCACCGCCGCTGACGCACAGGGCCAAACACCCCTCGTGTTTTCGACAATCCAGGCAGCGGAGGATCTCAAGAAGGTCGGCGGTGGTATCGTGATCGTGGTCACAGATGGCGAGGAGAGCTGCGGGGGGCGCCCGCGCGAAGCCGGCAAGCAGCTCGCGGCCCTCGGAGTACCGTTGCGTCTTGAAGTGATCGGCTTCGCCCTCACTGGACGCCGGGTAGTGGACGAGATGACGGCATTCACCGCACCCACCGGCGGGCGATTCCGCACGGCTTCTGACGCCTTACAACTGGCGGCGGCGCTCAAGGCGGCTGTTGTCCCCGGGGCTGCGACCGCTTTGGTCCCACCGCCACCGCTACCTCCCCCGGCACCCATCGCAGAAGATCTGCCGGTCGCGGTGTTCGATGCCCAGGGAGTGTTGGTTGCGAAAGGCAGTACACTCGGCGAGGAGCTGCCGGAGTTGGCGCCCGGCACCTACCGAGTGGAGCTGCGCGATGGTGGGAAAGTAGTCACGCTCGACCAGGTCAAACTCGCCGAGAGTATGACGCTCCAACTGCGCTACGACCCGGCGACGGGCAAACTGGGTTTGTGGCAGGAAAACTAAAAACGAGGAAATCGCCCGAATGCCTTAGGGGCCCAAGGCTCCGGACACGAGGAGCCAGCCGCTCGCCCGACAGACGTACTCGGCATGCGTTCCGGCTCAGAAACGGATGCGTCATCGCAGAGACCGGATGCCGCAAGGTCTGTTGCATCCGCAACCGAGCCCGCCTCTGCTCCCGAGCGGCGGCCGGGTCTGGCTTTTCCTCGAAACCGATGACTTCGATCGCGACTACCGCACCTGGAAGACGCGCGGCGTGCAGTTTCTGGAGGAACCCCGATCGGAGCCCTACGGTAAAGTTGTCGTGTTCAGCGACCTCTACGGCAACCGTTGGGACCTGATTGAACCTGTCTCCCAGCGGCCGGGGGTGAAACTGGACCCGGAAAAATAATCGAACGGGAGGGATTTCCGGGAGGATGTTGCTCCTCGAGTTAATCGGAGCGCCGCTCAGATCACGCGATCGTTGCCGCCGTCGACCGGGACCTGGGCGGCCGTGGTCTTCGCGAAGAGCGGGCCGCACAACTCGGCGGCGAGTTCGGCGACGTCGTGGCTGGTGATCTCCGTGCGCAAGACGTTGTTTGTCTTGTAGGCCTCGACGCTGAGACCGTACGACTTCGCCCGCTGGGCGATGATTTCCGGGGTCCACAGCCCGGTGTCGAAGACCGCGTTCGGGTGAATCGTGTTGAGACGGATGCCGTCCTTCCCCCACTCCAACGCCGCCACACGGACGAGCTGATTGAGCGCGGCCTTGGACGCGGAGTACGACGCTGCACCGGGCCCGGGTGCCGGGACGTTCTTCGAGCCGATGACCGCCACGCGCCCGCCTTTCGGGGCGAGCTTGAGGAACGGGTGTGCTTCGCGGAGCAGCACGAAACTGGCATCGAGATTGATGCCGAGGACACGGCGCCAGTTCTCGGTCGGCAGCGTAGCGATCGGCGCGCCCGGAGGAAAGATGCCGGCGTTGAGCACGAGCATGTCAACGCCACCGAAGGCCGTGACGGCCTGCGCAAGGGCCGTCCTGAGCGATGCCTCGTCGGTGAGGTCGCAAACGATTCCGAGGTAGTCGCGGCGGTTGAACGTGCTGGTGATCGACGGGTTGAGGTCGAGCCCCACCACGGCGGCCCCGCGCTTCAGCAGCGAGGCAACGCAGGCCTTGCCGATGCCGGAAGCGGCGCCGGTCACAACCGCGACCTCGCCCTGAAACAGGGGCTTGGTCCCCTTCACCTGCAGCTTGGCCTGTTCAAGCTCCCAGTATTCGACATCGAAGATGTCGGCAGACGAGAGCGCGGCCCAGCCGCCGAGCCTCTCGGCGCGGCAGATGATCTCGATCGTGTGTGCATAGATTTCCGCGACGATCGCGGTTTCGGCGACGGTTCTTCCCACGGCGAGCAGTCCAAATTCAGGATCGAGTACGACCCGCGGCGCGGCATCGAGCATCGTCAGCTTGCGCCCGGTGCGGTGTGCGTGCTCCTCGAAGTAGCGGCGATACGCCGCCGAATAGGCCTTCACATCGCGACCGACCATGGGCACGCGCTTGGTGCGGATGGAGTGGTCCGGCGTCGCCGGACCCTGCGTGGCGACGCGACCGAGATCCGTGCGCCGGGCGAAGGCGCGGCCGCGTTCGTCGCCGGTGCTCGCGAGCAGCAACGGGAAACCCGCCACCTCGGACAACTCGCGACGGAGCGTGGCGAGGGTCAGCGCGGGCACCGCGGCGGGCGTCGGCGCGGTCTCAAACGGAATCTGCCAAGCGCCGTTCCGGCGCAGGTAGTCCTCCGCGCGCCGGACGAGGTCGATCATGCGCTCGTAGGATTCACGCGCGGTGTCGCCAAACGAGAAAAGGCCATGGTGCTCGAGCGCCATGCCGATCGTCTGCGGCGTGCGCTCGCGCGGGAAGATCGCGGCGCAACTCCGCGCGAGATCGAAGCCCGGCATCACGTACGGGATGTACACGAGCGAATCGCCGTAGACCTCGCGGATGCGGGCGGAACCATCGGCCGTGTTGGAAATCGCGATGAACGCATCCGCGTGCGTGTGATCGACGAATTTGTACGGCAGCAACGCATGCAGGATGGTCTCGACCGACGGCGCCGGCGCACCGGCGCGCAGCGTGTGCGTGAGCAACTCATTGCTCATCTGCGCGTCGGACAGCACCGGCAGCGTCGCCAGTCGCTTCACGTAGTCGAGCGGCAGCGGCGGAAACCCCGCCTCCTCGATCGTCTCCAAATCCCAGCCACTGCCCTTCACGTGAATCACGTCTTCCTCGTCACCGAGGAGATTGCGCGCGCGCACCTTCACCGACGTATTGCCGCCACCGTGGAGCACCAGTGACTTGTCGCGGCCAAGCAGGCGCGACGTGTAGACGCGCAAAGCGAGGTCGCCCTGATAGCGGGCGGCCTCTTCGTCGGACCAAAGGCTGCGGATCGGGACGGGGCTCATGAGCGGAGGTTCAGCGGTGGGAGAGTTGATTTGCACGCCTACCTCAGCCGCGAATATTTGCAGTAAGATGGCAGAAAAGCAGGCCTTGGTGATACAAATGATCACCTAGTGGGTAATTAAACCCAAAGTCTAGCCTGAGATCGCTGCGCCCACGGAATAGCGGAGCATCTAAGCGAGTCTGGCTTATCGGAGAGCGCGGGCTCGCTAGCCCTGCGGCGCGGGTTCTCCACCCGGGAACGCGGAAGGAATCACACAGCGCGTCCTCTGCGAGTTCGAGGCTCGAGCCCAAGCGCCGACGACGCAGTGCTGATCGAGCGACGATCGCGGAGTTTCAACCCTCCCGCAACGAGCGAAGTTTGAGAAGGCGCCGTGCCGCCGCACGCTCCTTCGCCGTCGCGGTGCCAAGGGGAAAACGCACCGTATCGGACCCGAAGAGTCCGCGCGCGACGAGCAAGGTGTGCAGGCACGACCAGTGCGAGACGGAGGCCTGAGCAAAGAGTTCGTAGAGCGGCTCCTCGCACTGTTGCACGAGCTTCACCGCCGCTGCCCGGCGACCGGTGCGGACCAGACGGTCGAAGGTCAGTGCCACCGAAGGGAAAACCACGCCCACCGAGGTCGCGTACGCCCGCGCTCCGAAGGGCTGGCTGTGGAGGAAGGACGAAAGGGTGCCGCCAGTGACGATGTTCACCTTCCCGCGCGCGAGCCGGACGCCACGGAGATAATCACACTGCTCGTAGAAGTCCCCCGAGTCGTTCTTGATCCCGACGAAGGGCCGCAGGGCCATGATCTGACCCAGCAGCTCGCGACTCATGCCCTTGATTCCCGGAGCCGCCAGCGTGTAGCCAAAGAGTGGGAGCACCGTCTCGCGCGCGATGCGCTCGTAGAAGCTGAACACGAGATCCGGCTTGGGATTCCAGCGCCAGTCGATCTGCAGCTTGACCATGTCCACGCCCCACGCGCGAGCGGAGCGGATGAATTCGAGGCACCGCTCAATCGGCCAGCCGAAGTTCGTGCTGGCGATGAAGACCGCACGCCCACGCGTGACGGCCGCGACCGCCCGATTGAGTTCCACGATCTCATCGTCCGTCAGACACAGGTAGTGCGAGGTGCCGTACGTGGTCCAGAAGCCCCGAATTCCTTGGCTAATGAGCCACTCCACCCAGCGACAGGTTGACTCCAGATCGAGCCGCTCATCCGCATGAAAAGCTGGCATGACGGGGACCAGCGGACCAGAAAGAGATTGGGCCGCCCGCAAGGTGCGGTTTCCTAGTTCCATCCCCCAAGGTCTGGCAGCGCGAAGATCCGCGTAAAGAATAACTTCAGGAACCCCATGTCCGAACACGTCGCCGTCATCACCTGGAAGGACTCCGGCCCGGATTTCCGCAAGGGTCACTACTCTCGCGAGCATGCGTGGAGCTTCGACGGGGGAGTGACCGTTCCCGCGTCGGCGTCACCGTTGGTCGTACCCCAGCCGTGGTCAAACGCATCGGCCGTTGATCCCGAGGAGGCCTACGTCGCCTCTGTGTCGAGTTGCCACATGCTCTGGTGGCTGTCGATCGCGGCCAAGCACGGGTTCTCGGTCACGCGCTACGAGGACCGTGCGGTCGGCGTGATGACCCGGAACGCAGCGGGTAAACTGTGGGTCAGTCGCATCACCCTGAACCCGAGAGCCACTTACGAGGGTCAGGCCCCGAGCGCGGAGGAGGAGGCACACCTCCACCATTTGGCCCACGAGGAGTGCTTCATCGCGCAGTCCATCAAGACTGACGTGCGGATCGGCACCTGAGACGTCGCGGCGCGGCGGCGCGCGTCCGGTCTGATTGCGACGGCGATCACGCCCCGCCCCCCGCCGCGACGTTAATCCCGGATCTCGATGCCGCGCGTCGCGACGATGTCGCTGCTGGAACGACCGATCATCAGATCCACCCGGCCGGGCCGGACCGTCCGCTTCAGCTGCAGATCCCACGTGGCCAGTTCGCGCTCACTCAGCGTGAAGCTCACCGTCCGCGTCTCGCCCGCAGCGAGATGGATCCGCTGAAAGCCTCGTAGCTCCTTCCCCGGCATCGCGAGGTCCGGCAGCGAGTGATGCAGGTACAGTTGTACCACTTCATCGCCCGCGCGCTCGCCGTCGTTGCGTACGTCGACCGAAACCCGGACCGACTCACTGGGTCGGATCACCGTACGATCCACGTTCACGCGGGAGTAACTGAACCGCGTGTAGCTGAGGCCGAATCCAAACGGAAAACGGGGCTGGCCGTCGTCGTCAGCATAGTTGTTCAGGTCGCGGCCGCTCGGCCGGTTGGAGTACGTGATCGGCACCTGTCCGAGATGCTTGGGAAAGGTCATCGGCACACGGCCGCCAGGATTGTAGTCGCCGAAGAGCACCTCGGCAACGGCGTGGGCGCCCTCCTGTCCCGGGTACCAGATCTGCAGGAGCGCATCGCTGCGGGCGAACCACGCTTCAATCGTTACCGGCGCCCCCGTGCACAGCAACACCACGACCGGAATCTTCCGCTGAGCCAGCGCTTCGATCGCGCGCTCCTGAATCGCGGGCAGCGCGATTTGGCTACGGTCGATCCCCTCGCCCTCCTTGACGGTGGCGACGAAGACCGCCGCGGACACATCCTGCGGCACGGTGTCGACCCGCGCGTAGTCCGTCACGCTCACGACCCGGCACTCCGGCGCCACGCCGGCCAGCGCTTCCGGCAAGGTCGCGGCCTGCCCCCGCCATTGTCCACCCATCGTGCCGGTGTAGCCGCCCAGCGGTAACTTCGCGGGTCCGATCACGGCGATGGCTTTCGTCGTCGCCTTCGCCAGGGGCAACAGCGAACCGCGGTTCTCGAGCAGCACGATCGACTCGCGCGCCGCCTGCCGCGCCAGCGCGAGGTGCGCCGGAGAACTCACGATGCGCGTGGCCGCCGCCGCATCCACGTAGGGCTCCTCGAAGAGGCCAAGGCTGAACTTGATCTTCAGCAACCGCGCGACGCTGCGGTCCAGCAGCTCCGGCGACAGCGAACCACGCCTGGTCGCGGCGAGAACCTCGCGACTGTTCGGGAGATCGACATCCAGTCCGGCCTTCAGGTACGAGGACACGAGGTCCGGTTCGCGCAGCCCGTGCTTCGCCGTGACGTAGGCCACTGCATCATAGTCGCCGACGACGATGCCATCGAATCCCCATTCGTCGCGCAGGACGGTGTTGAGCAGCCACGGATTGACTGAGCAGGGAACGCCATCGAGCGAATTGTAGGCCGCCATGATGGAACGGGCCCGCCCGTCGCGGATCGCCACCTCAAAGGGATAGAGGTCGACCTCCCGGAGGTAGCGCTCGGAGTGCAAGACGGCGTACGAATCGCGACCACCGGCACCATGGTTCGCCACAAAATGCTTCGGCGTCGCGACCACGCCGTTTGTCTCCATCGCAACGACGTAAGCGAGGCCCATCCGCGCGGTGAGCCACGGGTCCTCGCCGTACGTTTCCTCCGTGCGGCCCCAGCGTGGATCGCGGGACACGTTGATTACCGGTGACAGGGTCTGGCGAACACCCACGGCACGCAGCTCAAGCGCGATGGCCTTCGCCACCTCGCCAACCAGCGTCTCATTCCACGTCGCTCCGAGACCGATCGCCTGCGGGAACACCGTCGCATCACCCCAGCAAGCCCCGTGGAGCGACTCCTCATTGAACAGAATCGGGACACCGAGCCGCGACCGGGAGATGCCCAGTCGCTGCACCGCGTTGATCTGGTCGGCCGCCTCGGCCGGCGTCAGCCGCGTGACCTTCTGCGTGAAATGCGGCAGCGAGCGCGCGAGGCCCACGTCCGGCGCCATCTCCTCAATCTTTCCTCCGATGGGAAATCCCGAGACCAGCTGCAGCGCCTTCTCCTCTGGAGTGAGGCGCGCGAGCAGATCCTTCACGCGAAGATCCACCGGCACCGTCGGGTCGCGGAACACCGGTCGTTCCTGCGCCACCGCTTGCGTGAAACCAGCCGTGACACTGGCGATGGCGAGTGACCACGCGCCAAAGACGGATGTGAGACGCTGACGAATCCGATGAGAACGCATAAGGAGGATGAAATTGAAACCTTGATCGCGGTTCGCGCCGACTTCGCCTGCGTTGTCGCAGCACGCGGCGCGCGACCGATCGTCCACCGGCCGAGGAATCAGAACGCCCTCGTCGACCACTCGCGCGAGATCCGACCGGATGGAGATCCGATTCAAGCGTTCTGAGAGCCGTCGGGTCACGCGTTCCCTCGCCCCCCGCCTCGTTCGCTCAGCATCGCTCAGAAAGAGCGGGAAATTGACGCTGGCCGCGACGCGCACGGCGACGATCACGGCCCGTCGACCGGGTTCGAAGGCGGCGGCAATTTGGGAGCGAACCATCGCTGAGCGGTGAACCGCGAGCGTTCCGCTGACAAGCCGTCAGGCGGAAATCGCTCACGTTTTCGTCGACTCGCTCACGCCGCATCCACGCCACAAAGCCGCGGACCACTTTCAGCAAAAAAGTTCTCCCTTCACCGCAGCGGAACTGCTACTGCCGCACTGAATTCGTTCTTCGCGGACCTGTTCCGCCGCCCTTACCCCACCCCATCCGCCCCCCATGCGTCTTCGCCTCTCCCTCGCGCTCACACTCGTTTTCAGCTTCGCCCCATTGACCGCGATTGCCGTCACGTCGGTTCACGCCGACGAATCAGCCGCGAAGACGAAATGGATTTCTGAGTCGCTGCTGGAAGTGAAGACCCCCGTTTTCTCCTTCAACTACGGCGGAGTACCTATTTCTCAACTACTCTCGACCTGGTCGAAGGCTAATACGGAGGAGACCGCCCTTACCGGGGATCGCATTCGCCGCACGCAGCGATGGACCGACCCGAACACGGGTCTTGAAGTGCGCATGGTCAGCGTGGAGTACCGTGATTTCCCGGCGGTCGAGTGGACCGTGTACGTGGCGAATCGGGGCGCTCAGAACACGCCCTTGGTGGAAAACCTTCGCGCGATCGATACGACCTTGCCGGTGCCGAAATCTGCGACCCTCCGCACCACGCGGGGCGACAACTATTCCGCGAAGAGCTACGAACCGCTGGCTTTCCCCCTGAACGCGACGCCGCAGCGCTTCGAGCCCGTCGGAGGCCGCCCCTCCAACGGAGCATGGCCCTACTTCAACGTCGACGGCGGTAAGCAGGGATACCTCCTCGCGCTCGGCTGGCCCGGCCAGTGGGAGGCGACTTTTTCCGCGGAGTCGAATCAGGTCCGCGTCGTCGGGGGACAACAGACCACGCACCTCGTGCTCAAGCCCGGCGAGGAAATCCGCACCCCGCTCGTCGCGCTTCTCTTTTGGCAGCGCACCGACTGGATCGAAGCGCAGAACCTGTGGCGGCAATGGCTGATTGAGCACAACCTGCCGCGGCCCGGCGGAAAGATGCTGACCGCGAACACCGCGATCGCGGTCGGGGATTTTCCGTCCACCGCCCGGGGCGTGATCGCGGCGCTCCAGCAGTACATCGATAACGGCATCAAGGTCGGCTATGCGTGGATGGATGCCGGGTGGTACCGAATCGACGACGTCAGCAAGTGGATCGACTCGCCGGGTATCGGCTCCTGGGTGCCGGATCCCAAGCGTTTCCCGAATGGGATCCGCGAGGTATCGGACTTCGTGCACCGCAACGGCATGAAGTTCATCCTCTGGTTTGAGCCCGAGCGGGCCTGCGAGAAGAGCTTCCTCTGGGAGGAGCGCCCCCAGTGGCTGCTGCCGTGGGAGCCCGAAAACAAAGGCTATTCCCATATCCGCGCCCTCAACCTCGGCAGCCCCGCGCCCCGCGAATGGATCACGGACTACATCAGTCGATTCATCACTCGCGACGGCCTCGACGTTTACCGTCAGGACGCCAATGCCGATCCCCTCGGCGCATGGAAGACCGGCGACGCTGCGGACCGCCGCGGCATGACCGAGAATCTCTATGTGCAGGGCTATCTGGAATTCTGGGATACCCTGCTGCGCGACCACCCCCATCTCCTGATCGATTCCTGCGCGTCCGGCGGCCGCCGCAACGATCTTGAAACCGTCCGTCGGAGCGTCCCGCTTCTCCGCAGCGACTATCAGGGCCCGCAGTTACCGGAGGTCGGGCCGAAGGGCTGGATGACCGCCGACGTGTTTGACGGAAATCAAGGGCACACCTACGGCCTGAGCCTGTGGCTGCCCTACTACGGCACCGGAGAAATGTCCGATGACCTGTACTCCTTCCGCAGTCACCTCTGCCCCTTCAATGTGGTGGGCACCCACGGGGCCTATCCCGACTGGGCGGCCTTGCGCCGACGCCTCGCTGACCACGAGGCAGTCGCGGGGCTAGCATTCCGCGGCGACTATTACCCGCTCACGCCTTACGACATGCTGCAGACCAGCTGGATGGCGTGGGAGTTCTACTCGCCGGAAAGCGGGTCCGGTTACCTGCAGGCCTTTCGGCGCGCGAACAACGTCCAGCCCGAGATTCGCCTGCCGCTGCGCGGACTCGACGCGGACAGCGACTATGAACTCACCCATCGGGACAATGGAACGACGGTCCGCAAATCGGGCCGCGAGCTGATGACCACCGGGTACACCGCTTACGCTGCTGCACCCCGCACGGCCCTGCTGATCACCTTCCGCAAAGTGCCGCCCCTGCACCAACCCTGATCCGGTCGGGCGCACCCACGGTGACGTCAATGCGCACCGCGGGCCGGTCGCCCACACTTGCGCTTTACCCGTGGTCTGAATCGTCCATGGTGAGGAGAGCCAAGCGATGAGCGAAACTCCCAAACACAGCGGTCTCGGAATCACAGCATTCATCCTCAGCCTCGTGACTGCGTTGGTCACCGCAGGCCTGTTCGGGGTGGCGAGCATTCTTGAGTCGGCCACGCCCGGCGGCATCGACGAGGAGTCGCCTGCTGCCATCACCATCGGCCTGCTTCTCGTTCTCTCCCTCGCGTCGTGCCTCGTGTCCTTCGCGTTGGGGATCGCCGGACTCGTTCAGGCGAACCGGAACAAGAGTTTCGCGATTCTGGCCACCATCATCTCGGCCCTGGTCGGGATCGGCGCATCCCTCACGATTCTGCTCGGGTTGTTGGTCTCGTAATTCGATTCCGGCACCACACCACGCCCAACCGGCGTGATCGGGTGAGCGTTCTCAGGGATGTCCGAATTACTCCTCTCCGGGAATGAGCGGCAGGATCGGCGCATCATTCGCTCAGGGAGGCCGCGTCTCAGCTAATCTCCACGGGGAAAGATCGGGATGAACCCTGAAGGCAGCCTGGTCCCGCGCGTCCGTCGTTGACCCGTCGGGCGTGCGCTTCTTGCTTTGCGGCGTGCAACGCACCCGCCGTCTCCTCCCCTTCGTCGCGGCCTTCACCCTGTTGGTCGCAACGGCCTTCGCGGCGCCCCCGGCGCCCGCGTCTCCCACGATTCGGGCGCTCCCCGACGTCAGCCTGCTGCAGAACTGTGCCTTCGTGAGCGTGGATGTACAGGAAGCGCCGCCGCGGAGCTATGTCACCGAGGAGACGGTGCCAAAGCTGTGGAAGTCGATGGGCATCACGGCGACGGACGTAAACGCGGCGACGGATTACGCCTACGACGTCGCCTTCCCCAACGCCGTTCGAGTGGCCGATGCCTGCCGTGCCGCAGGCCTCCCGATGATCTTCATCCACTGGGGTAGCCTTTTCCGCGACGGTATGGACCTCGATCCCACGACCCGTGCGGAATTCATCGGCCAGCACGGACTCGATTACAGCAAGTGGGGCCACAGCATTGGCGATCCGTACGCGCGCCCAGCATCGTTCTTCAAGATCCGGCCCGGCGAATACGTCATTCCGAAGACGGCACAGGATGCTTTCACGTCCTCCAATCTGCTCTACGTCCTGAAGAACCTCGGCGTGAAGACCATCATCTTCATCGGCGGCCACACCGGTGCTTGCCTCGGCCGCACCGCTGACTCCGCGAAAAAGAACGGCTTCCGCATGATCTGCGTCGACGACGCCACGTTTGATGCGCGCCAATCGACGCGCCGCACCTGCATCGACCAGACGGGCTACGATGCGGTGCTGACGACGGCGGAATTGGAGCAGTGGCTGAAGTCCGCGCCGGCGCGCTGAGCGACGTCGTCTGGGCGGGAGTTAGCCTTGCGGGCGACGGTTTTTGCCATAGACTTTCCCTGTGGTCATGAAGCACCTGATCCGGCTTCTCCTCGCGGTCTGCTGCCTCGCCTTCGTGCAGGCAGAGCCCGTCGCTGCTCTGGCCACGGACGCGGGCGGATGCTCCTGCTGCGATTGCGGGGGAGCCTGCGGAATGCCCGACTGTGCCCCAGCGCCGGCGGCGCGGGCTCCAGTCCTCTCGCTGGATGGGACTCGCGCGGTCCAGACGCAGAAACTCCGGCGCAGCGAGGAAAGCCGCCGCCACGCAGACCCGTATACTCCGGCTCTCGGGATGCCCCCTCTCCCGCTTGCGGCGCGAATCGCCGACCGCGAACTGCACTTCGACAGTGGACCACCCGGATTTGTCCGGCAGTGCCGTCTCTTGATTTGAGAACCCAGGGTTAGGGATCCCCGTCGCGGTGCGTGGCACCGCGTTGACCATCCGTCCCTCCGACGGATCGGTAAGTCCAACCTGTTGGTGTTCTCACGATGAAACGTTTTTCCTTACTCGCTCTGCTTGTTGTCCTCGTCGGCGGCGCCTACCTGCTAGGACGGCGCTCCTCATCGCCCGTGACGGGGTCGCCCCCGGACACAGCGGCGGCCTCGGTCTACCAGTGCCCGATGCACCCGTGGATCAAGGCCGATCGCACCGACGCCAAATGCACGGTCTGCGGCATGGCCCTCGTCGCCGCCAGCGCCAGCCAAGGCTCCGGTGCCAACGAACCCGTCGACCCCAACCTCGTTACCCTGACACCGGCGCAGGCGACGGTCGTGGGCGTTCGCACCGCTCCTGTCCTTCGTGGCACACTGCAGCGCACGCTGCGGGTCACCGGAACGATCGACGATGACGAGACCCGTCACCGAATTCTGGCGGCCCGGGTGCCGGGACGCATCGAGTCGCTGCAGATCAATGCCGTGGGCGTGGAAGTCGAAGCCGGCGCGCCCCTCGCCACCCTCTACAGCCCACCGATGTTGACGGCCCAGCGTACCTACGTGGAACGCCTCCGCAGCGTCGGCTCCTTCACCGCGTCGGAACGCGCCTTGGCGCGCGAGCGCCTACTCGAACTCGGACTCACCGATGAGGAAGTGCGGATTCTCGAGGGAACTCTCCAGCCGACCGCCATCGTCAATGTCCGCGCGCCGATGTCCGGCACCGTGGTCGCCCGCTCCGTGTACGAGGGGCAGTACGTCGAGGCCAACGATCCGCTCTTCGAAATCGGTGACTTCTCGCGCATGTGGTTTGTGTTCGACGCCTATGAA
>JACCDT011063270.1_pt1 | contig 14701 bp, 11 predicted proteins | sample 7446291 | NCBI WGS metagenome assembly JACCDT01 (sample SAMN15323446, study PRJNA562643) | freshwater metagenome | isolation source: river surface water | place: USA:Blue River Watershed | collected 2017-08-17
CTGCTGAAAGTCTTGCTGATATTAATTGGAAACGATTTTTAACAGCAGAAGAACTTGCTTTTACTGAAAAACTTGTAGGTAAAATGGCGGTTTCATTTAACGATCTTATACGAGAAGAAGCTCCTTCTGTGCTTGAAAAGAGATTGTTCGATATTCCTTCAATGAATATTAAAAAGCTCACAGGCGGGGAAGAGGTTGTGTACGGTCTTTTAAGCGAAGAACGTCGTGCGCTCTGTCTCTTTGCTGAGAAACTAAAGAACATCATTACAAAAACAAAAGGACTGAAGACATCTTACGTTTACGAAGAAACTGAAACACTTCAGTCACTTTACGATACAGCACGAAATGCAATAGGTACTACAGATAATAAAAAATAATATGAACTTTGAAGAACTGTATAGTCAACTCATAGAAGACTTCGAGCTAGAAAATCTACCAAAAGAAGAACAAAAAGAGATGCTTGAAGCTGTAGCAAAAACACTACAAAAGCAATTTCTCTTAGATATTTATGATGAAATAGGTGAGAAGCAATTTGAAGCATTGCAAGCCTCTGCTCAAATGGGGGAAGATTTCTACGCAACCACACTTAAACATATTGTTCCAAACTACGAAGAAGTCTTTCAAAAATCAAGAAGAAAAGTGGTTGAAACATTCAAAAGAAAGTAACCATACCATCACAGAAGAAATCTCTTCTGTGATTTTTACATATGCTACACTTCTTCTACTATGGAAATAACCTCTTCTACAAAAAACACTTTAAATCAAGCGCAAATGGAAGCGGTAGCTGTAACTGAAGGGCCTCTTCTTATTATCGCTGGAGCAGGTGCTGGTAAAACAAAAACCTTAACTGAACGCATTGTACATATCATTAAAAACGGCACGGACCCGAGAAATATTCTTGCGGTAACGTTTACCAACAAAGCCGCAAAAGAGATGCGCGAAAGAATTGTAGGACGCCTCGAAGAGGAGCGTATCATCGAAAAAGAAAATCCTTACCACCATACCCCACTTATCAAAACCTTTCACTCACTTGGTCTTCTTATGCTTTCTGAACAGTCACACAGAGTGGGACTCCTTAAACATCCGACCATTTTAGATAGCAGTGACTCGTTATCTATCATTAAACGTGCTGTTGAACAATTATCTCTTGATCCAAAAATAAATGACCCTTCAAAGATACGGTCCATCATCAGTAAAGAAAAGGGGGATTTTGTTAGCCAACAAGACTATTCAAAAAAAGTAGCCACCGCTCAGATGGATATCATCTCAACTGTGTGGAGAATCTACGAGGAAGAACTTCTACGACAAAAAGCGGTGGACTTTGACGACCTTATCGTAAAAGCAGTGCGTATGCTTGAGAATAATGCCGACATTAGAGAATACTATCAAAAACGTTTTAGCTATATTCACATTGATGAGTATCAAGATACAAATGCCGCTCAGTACGCTTTTGTAAAACTTCTCGTAGCTCACCCTGCAAATAATATTTGTGTTGTAGGAGATACTGATCAAAATATTTACAGTTGGCGTGGAGCAAACATTAGAAATATTTTGAACTTTGAGAAAGATTTTCCAGGCGGAAAAACAGTACTCCTTGAAGAAAACTATCGTTCGACGGGAAATATTTTGACGCTTGCAAATACTGCAATCAAAAAAAATACAGTGCGCACCGAAAAAAATCTTTTTACTAAAAAAGGCTTCGGTGACCCTATTTTTATTTGGCCATGTTTTGACGAAGAAGGAGAAGCGGAAAAGATTGCTAAAGAATGTAACATTTTACTCAACGAAGGGGTAACCCCTTCTTCGATCACGGTACTCTATAGAGCAAACTTTCAATCACGAGTACTCGAAGAAGGTTTTCTAAAACAAAATGTTCCTTACAATCTCCTTGGAACAAAATTCTTTGAGCGCAAGGAGGTTAAAGATGTTATGAGCTATCTCCGTGCAGCATTAAACAGAGACTCACAGCAAGATCTCAGGCGTGTTTTTGAAACACCAAAGAGGGGGATAGGTAAGGTAACTATTGCAAAACTTTTTGCAGGAGAAGAACTTTCTTCTAAGGTCTCACAAAAAATTAACGAGGTGTACACATTTTTAGATAGCATCATGGAAAGACTTGAAACAGAGCCACTTTCTCATATTATCTCCATGATTATTGTTGATTCTGGTATGGAAAAAGAACTTCTTGAAGGAAGCTCTGAAGACAAGGAGCGCCTAGAAAATGCAAGAGAGCTTGTATCGCTCACCATAAAGTATGACCATCTTAAAGGGTCTGAAATCCTTACGCAGTTCTTAGAAGAAACAGCACTACAATCTGATCAAGACAACGACACCAAAGATAAAGAGGGGGTACGCCTCATGACCATTCATGCAAGTAAAGGACTTGAATTTGATTATGTATTTGTTGTTGGTCTTGAACAAGATCTCTTTCCTCATAAAAATATCGGCAACCGTAAACGAAGCAAGGAAGAGGAGGAAGAGGAGAGGAGACTTTTTTATGTGGCAGTTACAAGAGCAAGATCGCGTCTTACGCTTTCTTATGCAGAGCTTCGCACCATCTTTGGACAAAAACAGATTAATGCTCCGAGTGAATTTTTAGGAGACGTAGAAGAATCGATAGCAGAGTGGGACGAGATTTATTACAAAGAAAGCGGAGGAAGGATAGTCTATATATAAAAAATATGGGCGAGTGCGCGAAGCGCACTCGCCCAACTCTGGTAAGACAAGGACAAACCTTTACTTACACTCTCTTTGACACACCCGGAAAGGTAAAGTGATTTTTCATAGTGAGGCACCGTTCCTTAGTACCGCGCCTTGGGGACCACAAAGTGGTTTGTCCTGCCCGCAAGATCTCCAGCCACCAAGAGGTGATTCATCACAACGGTCAAAGTGTTTTCTTTCGCTTTATTGCGCCACCAGTCAAAAACGCAAGGATTCTTCATCCGTGAAGCAAAAGATTAAACTACAGAGCACTATTAATTATACAATATATTAACAAAAAATCAAGTATATGGTAGTATGTTTACCGTATACACATCTCTATGTCGCTTCGACCAAAAAAATCTCTCGGGCAAAATTTCCTCACTTCTATTCCTGCACGTCTTGCAATTATTAAAGCAGGGGAAGTTACTCCTCTAGATTTTGTTTTAGAAATTGGACCAGGAAAAGGCTTTCTTACTGAAGAGCTTCTTAAGAGTGGTGCAACTGTAGTTGCTCTTGAAAAAGACAGAGAGCTTATTCCGTATCTCACAGAAAAATTTACTTCTTACATACAGGAAGGGAAGTGTATTCTTCTTGAAGGAGACGTTCTTCAATTTGACCCATCAGCAACCATTCTAAAAGAAAAGAACTATAAACTGATTGCAAATATTCCTTACTATATTACCGGAGCCATTCTTTCGCGCTTTTTATCTGAAGTGAAGCAACCGTCTAAAATGGTTGTACTTGTGCAAAAAGAAGTTGCTGTTCGTGTATGTGCACAAGATAAAAAAGAATCTCTTCTTTCTCTTTCTGTGAAAGCGTATGGCTCACCTCTACTTTCATACAAGGTAAACAAAGGAAGTTTTCATCCTATTCCAAAAGTAGACTCTGCTGTACTTTCTATTTCTTCTATCTCAAGAAATCACTTTATTTCAAAAAAACATGAAGAGGTGTTTTTTGAGCTCATTCATTTAGGATTTGCGCACAAAAGAAAAATGATGTTTTCAAATATGAAAGAGAAATACAGTGCAACCATTCTCGAAAAAAAATTTACTGAATGTAATCTTCCTCTTTCTGTGCGAGCGGAAGACGTTCCACTTAACTCCTGGTTTCTTCTTTCACAAAAAATAGCGGACGCAGTTTAGTTACCTGTTGATAAAAAAGAGGGTAAATAAAAGAGACTTCACATATACTGAAGGGTATATGGATGAAGAAAATAAAAAACCTCTTGGAAGGGTGGCTCTCGTTGGGGCTTTGTTTTTAAGCTTACTCCTTCTCACTGCTTTTATACCAGCACGATGGGTAGGTTTAGAGCCTAAGGTTTCTGGCTATACACCAATCGATTTTAGTAGCATAAAACCAGCAGAAGAAGTTCTAAAAGAATCTGATAGAGATAATAACGGTACAGTAACCTGGAGAGAGCTTTTTGAAGCAAACCTTCCAGAAGGGGAGACGCTTCAACTTGAGGCTACAACCCCTGATCCAAAAATACAAAAAGCTCTTGATGACCCAAACAACTTAACGACCTCTTTCGCTAAAAACTTAATAGTAAGTTCAACCTACATAAAAAATAATAATATTACTGACCCGGCGGCTCAGGAGGTTATTTTTAACGGAATTACCCAAGAAGAACTTAATAAGACGGCTTCTAAAAAATATACACTTGGCGACATTAAGGTTGCGAAAAAAGAAAGCAAAGAATCTATTCGCGTTTATGGCAATCAGATGGCAGTCATTCTTAAAAATATCATTACTGTAAAAGATCTTGAAACCGACCTCCCTGGCGTTATAGATTACTTAAACACTAAAAATGAAAAGAGTGTCGACCCGATAAAAAAGACTGCAACCTACATGGAAAACGTTGTAGGAAAACTTCTTTTGGTGGAAGTTCCTCCGTCTGCCGCTTTATATCATATCTCAGTACTTAACCAGGCGGTGGTGTATAGGGATGTAGTGAGCAATATTTCAAAAATCATTGATGACCCTGTGCGAGCTTCTATAAGCGTAGAGAAGTACCCGAAAACAAGTCTTGATACACTTCGCATTTTTATTACACTCAAAAACTACTTTTCGGTTCAAAAAATCACCTTCACTTCAAGTGAAGCAGGGTATGTCTTTATTACTGGCTATACTCTAAAATAATAGTATGAAAAAAACCTTTATCGCTTTATCACTTTTTACTCTCCTCTTTAGCGGATCAGCAAAGCCTTCCCATGCACTTTTTGGGGTAGGGGATATTGTTTTTGACCCAGCATCTCTCGGTCAGTCACTTATTGATTACGTTATACAAGGTTATCAATATGTTGAAGAGGCTGCGACAAAAGCTTCCACTTTTATAAATACCGCAACTGAAGTGGCAGAAAAAGTAGACACCGTAATGAAAGACGCTCAAACTGCTGCAACTATGGCCTCAATAATAAGCTCAAGCCAGGCAGTGGGAAATTTAATTCTTGGCGATCTTGGTGTGGACCCGCTCTTAGTGCGTAAACCAGAGCAATATCTTGAAAATGAAGGCAAAAAAGTGCTTCGAGGTGTTATAGAGGACCCAGAAATACAAGCAACGCTTTATGATGTAAGTGTTATGCGTTCACTCATAGGTCAAGCAAGATATGATGCACAAAATCTTAACACCAAAATAAAACAAATCAACACTTCTGATATTGAAGCAATTGTGCAACAAAGCTACTGTACAGACGAAGCACTTTCTGCTCAAGCAAGAAAAGATGTAGCAGCAAGCGGAAATACTTCTGAAGAAGCTTACAATGATCGCAAGCGAGCACTTAACCAAGCTCTTTGTGTAGGAGATGCAAAAAGCGATCCGCAAACAAAAGCAAACCTCCGTGAATGGAATAGACAAAATCCGACATGGGACAGTTTTCTAGCTACTACGGGCGGAGATAATGGTTGGACAAAGCAGCAGCTTACTGAACAAGCTATTGCTGAACGTCAAAAAGCTGTACAAGATGCGAAAAAAGCAGACTTAGCTCAAGGAGGAGGAATAAAGAGCGAGGTTGAGTGTCTTGAGTATGTTGTTCCGGGAAACAAAGCAACCGGATGTAAAAAAGGGAAGGAGCGTATTAGAAAAACATCTTCAGCTCTTGAACAGCGTTACCAAGACGCACTCTCAGGTCCTCTTAAGGCACAGTTAGCAAGTTTTGGTAATGCGGCAGGAGGTCTTTTATCAAGAGTTGCGTCAATAGCAGGGAGCGCTTACACAACTAAATCTCTTCTTGAGAATATGAGCGGAAATTTTGGTGGAGGGAGACCAGAAGAAGGAGATGATACGTTTGGGGAAGGAGGGGTTACTAATGTAGCTCAAACAGTTTCTTATCGTAGCGACTTAGCTTCTAGTCAAGACCTTAAGAGAGCTATCACATCGGCTCCGATGGAACAGATTTCTAGTCATAAATCTTCGCTACAAAAACTAGCAACGATTAATAATTCGTACATTTTGAGTGTTAACCAAGAGAAATCATCTCTTGATAACATGCAAGCATGTTATGGGAACTTAATTGCTACGGAGCCAATGCTAGCAGATGACAATAGAGTACAAAGTGCAAATGAATTTTATGGTAACAAGATTGGAGAAAATAGAGACTTGTACGAAAACCTTATGGGTGAAAAAGAAAAGGTGGCTACTGGTATTCAAATACTTTCTGAAACAGAAAGAAAGATAGAATCCTCGCAATCCTCCGAAGAGATTGTTTCCGACTTCAACAAATATAATGAAAATTTCTCTAAGGAAAATATTCCCGGTATGGCTGCACACATACAAAAGGAAGCAGACTATACTTTGTTTAAACAGGATCTCGAAACTTCACTTAGAGAAAACGGTGAAATATGGACATATAACAATACCTGTTCTCAGATTCGCCAAGAGCAAGCATCTAGAAATGGAAATCCTTGGAACAATGGCGGTGACGGAGATGGGGGAGGTATCTAATAGATATGAGCTGACAAAAACTCTGCAAAATGCAGAGTTTTTACTTTTTAACAAACACACACCTAAAAAGAACCTTATGGTACACTAGAAACTATGAAAAAACTCCGTGCCTTGTTTCAAAGCATAATTTTTCTGTTTGTTTTGTCTTTGTTTTTACCCACTGTTTTGGTTAATGCTCAAAGCCCTGAGGAACCAACAACAGTAACACAAACAAGCTCAAATGACTCTGATTATCAAGCATATCAAAGCAGAACCGTTGTTCTCTTTAACACTGCAAGAGATGGAATAAACAACTTAATTACAACAACAAGAAACTTACCCATTTCTCAACAAGAGAAAGATACCGCCATATCAGCATATAACAGTTACCTAGCTGTTATAGGCACAGCCTCAAGAACTTACACATCTCAGATAGGTGGATATATTGGATCTTCAACACTACCACCACAAGGACAAAGACTAGCTCTTGATGAAGCCTTGCGAATTCTTGCGCAGGGAAAAGGTTCTCTGCCACAAAATACTAATGCGCTTAATATTTATAACTCATTAGAGTCAGCCCTCCAGACTGCAAAAACCTCAGCAGCTCAGTTTGCTGCAGGATCAAGCGGTGGGGACGCTCTTACAAATGCAGCAAACGACCAAATAGCAGGCGCTGCTTCTGCTGCCAAAAAAAACATAACGAAAGGTATCTGTTCTATTGGTGTTTTGTCTGACATGAACCTTGGTGCTTGTGTGTCTGAATTCTTTTCTTGGGTAATTAAAAATACCTTAATGGAGCTTGCTGGGTGGTTTTTTTGGGCTTCAGCAAATCTTTTTAATTTTGCAATGAGTGTTGCTGTTCTTGATTTTAAGTCGTGGGCACCAGACGCTCTTTATCCGCTTTGGATTGTTATACGACAAATTGTATCTCTACTCATTGTTTTTGCGGGTCTTTATCTTGGGTTTATGTACATCTTAGGAAGGGAAGATAAGTTTGAAAAGTATATTCCTTGGGTGGTAATTTTTGCTCTTTTTGTAAACTTCTCTTACCCTCTTGTAAGAACCGCAGTAGATATTTCAAATATTGTTTCACTTAAACTGTACTCGGTTGCTGTTGGACCGGAAGCTTTAAGTGGAGGTCTCACAGGGTTACAAACTCCTGGCGGAAGAATACTAAAACACTTAGGTCTACAAGACTTGGCAGCAAGCGCAACAGCAGAAGAAAGCGACAAAAATAATCTGAAGGGTATTAATACTATTTCTGGGGCGCTTTTGGTTGTTGTGTTTTTAGGATACGCCGCATACATCTTCTTTGTTGCAACAGGAATTATTGTTATGAGAACTTTAGCTTTAGTTTTTCTCATCATCGCCTCACCAATTCTTTTTATAGATAGTGTGATACCAATGCTTGGTGACCAGGCGATGAGGCTACGTAAAATATTTTTTGAACAACTTGCAGTTGCTCCCATTTTTACCATCATGCTAGCGATTACCCTTAACTTTCTTTCTATTTTTAGTACATCAACCATTACCAGCAATCCTTCTGGTGGAGACGCAACAATCACAACCATCTTTACTATGGTGATCATGCTTGGGTTGCTACACCTAACACTTACGGTAACAAAAGAGGTTGCTGGAAAAGTGGGTAATTTTGCAGGAGAAGCTCTTGGTAAGGTGGGGGGATTTGCAGGAGGTGTTGCTCTTGGTGCAGCTACAGGTGGTGTCGGACTTCTCGCACGTAAAAGTATTGGGGGGCTTGCAGTGAAAGCTCGCGACAGTGCATGGGTACAAAAAAATCAAGATACTGCTGGAGGCAGGTTTGCACACAGTATAAGCAACTCTCTTGCAAAGAGCTCTTTTGATTTAAGAAATACTTCTGTTGCGCAGAGAGGGGCATCTAAGCTCGGTATTAATATGGGAATGGGGTCAAAGATGAACTATGAGGATATGCAAAAGGCTAAACTTCAAAAAGCTCGTGAGGTTGGTGAAAGAATAAAATTAAGACATGAACGAGACATCATCAAAGATGGAAAACTTGTTGCGAGAGCAGGAGATCTTAACGAAGAAATGGTTGAAGCTAAGCGACGTTATGACGAAAGAAACGGTGGAGCCCTTTTCTTAACCAAGGGTGACAAACAAGCTTTTGCTGCTCAATATGCCGACACAACAGGTGGTGAGCTCGTAGCAAAATATAAAAGTACACCAAAAGGAGAGAGGGGTCTTTTTTCTGATCAGCTTAAAAAAGAATTTGAGGAACTTAAGAAGACCGATCCTCAACTTAAAAGTAACAGAGGGCAGGCGTTTGCTCGTGCTGTGTATGATATAGAAAAAGAGGAAACAGCAACAAAGAAGGCTCTTGATGAGGAATTTGAGAAAGTGTCAGGAGAAATAAATGACATGACAGCAGATAAAAAACAAAATTATTATGCACGTCAAAGTGAAGAAATAAAAAAGCTTTTAAGGGTAAATAACATTTACACACCCTCTTCCACATCAATACCAACCGCAGCACAAACTGTCGCTCAAAATAAGCCAACCCCGCCTGCCGCAGGACCCCCTACAGCAACAACGGCTCCTGTCGCGGCAATAAACACCCCACCATCAACAGCAGCACAAGACTGGTCGCAGTATGATACTCCAACGTACCAAAGAAAACAAAAAGAAGGGGGTGCACCGACTCAACAAACAATATCAAGCAGCGCAGATGAATCTGCTCCACAAGGAGGAAAACCAGGATTTCTTAAAACCGCTGAAGAAAAAATCCAAGAGCGTGAAGAAAACAAACAAGTAGCAACTTCTGGATCAGCTGAATTTGGCGATTTCGCAAAGAGAAGAGAAGCGGCTGCCCAAGCTGTGCAAAAAAACATGGCAAATAATGCTGCTGAAGCTTCTGCTCAGCAAATCGCAAATGACGCCATTAAAAATGCTCAGGAAGACTCCAAAAAAACCCAAGAAACTGCTTCTTAAGAAAGCGTCCACCGCTTATACTATAATCATTACATGTATCCTTCATATATCGCAGAAAATAGAGGGGAGTTATTCGATCAGGTATCTGACTACGTACAGGGGTTAATTCTTGATGGCGAATTAAATCAAACAACTCTTGTTCTTGCTGAAAAATATAAAATACCTGTTGGAAAATATGTTCCACTTTCTGAACTTATTTCTTTTATTTTAATCGGGGCGTTACAGCCCGACGATGTCCTTCAGGCACTTGAAGATATGGTGGGGGTAGACAATGCAACCGCTCTTCATGTTGCGGAAGACTTAGAGCATTCAATCTTAGAAAAAGCTCGTATGAGCTTGTTTAAAAAGGGGGATCCAACCAAAGTTGCAAAACTTGAATTTCAAGGAACACGATCAAAGGAAGAACTTCGAAAAGAAATTCTCGATACAACAAAACGTGAGTCAGCTCTTGTGAAAAATCCTGTTGCTGCTAGCGCCCAAGGTATCAAAAAAACATCCGTCTTAAACCCTGGATCTCGTTCACAACTAATGGAACAGCTACAAATTCTAAGTACAATACCAGATGATGAAGAGATAATAGCAAGACTTGCTCATATTCAGGAGCAAATTAATAGTATTAAAAAACAAGAAGAAGATAATAGTCTTAAGTCAAATATTGCTCTTAAAAGCTTTATGTTCGGAGAAAAAGGGCAGGAGGTAGCTGAAACAAAAACTCGCCCCGCAACATATAGTATTGCCCCAAAAGAGTATAATGTTGACCCTTATAAAGAAATAGTGGGGTAAGTTTGTACTCTTTACTTCTTTTCTTTTGATATACTAAGACTATGCAGTTTAGAGTACCTCAATTTATTGATATTGAAGATAAAGTTTTTGGCCCTTTTACCTTAAAGCAATTTGGGTATATTGTGGGTGCGGGGGGTATTTCTTTTCTTATCTGGACACTTATTCCTATTAAATTTATTGCTATTTTAATTATAGTTCCTATTGCAGGCCTTTTTCTTGCTCTTGCTTTTGTTAAGTACAACAACAGATCTTTTGGTGAAATTCTTGAAAGCGCTTTTACTTACTACACAAATACTCGTATCTATACATGGAAACAACCGGAACTAAAAAAAGACGAGTCTTCTGTTGATCAAATTGTAGCAAATACACAAAAAGATATTATTATCGCAAAAACAAATAGTAATAAAATTCACGACCTTGCTCTTGGTCTTGATGTTTTTGATAGGTCAACAGAGATCAATAAAGAAGACGATAAATAGTATCAAAGTATTCGTGTGTAAAAAATAAAAACGATAACCTCTTTATAAGGTATACTCATCTTTATATGGCAACAAAAGGAGTAGCAACACAGGAGTTTGTACCGATTGAGAGAGTTCGTGACGGTATTATCATTTTAAAGACAGGGGAACTTCGAACTATTCTTATTACAAACTCTCTCAATCTTGGACTTAAAAGTGAAGATGAGCAACAGGCTATTCTTTCACAGTTCCAAAACTTTCTTAACTCTCTTGATTTTCCTGTTGAGTTTTTTATTCAATCCAGACGCCTTAACATAGGACCATATATGGACATGCTTCAGGAAAGAAGTAAGCAGGTGAAAGAAGACCTTCTTAAAATTCAAATTCACGAATACATGGGATTCATTAAGCGCTTTACCGATGAGAGCAACATTATGACAAAGCACTTCTTTATAACCATTCCTTACTTTAATCAGAAAAAAGAGGAAATTAACACTTCTTCACTTCTCTCTTTTAGTAGTGACGGTAAAAGTAGAACAAAAGATGACGGCTTTGAAACCGCCCGCATACAACTTGAACAGCGAACAGCGACTGTTATGCAAGGAATCTCTCGTTTTGGGTTGCGTGCAGAACGACTTGGAACAGAAGAGGTGATTGAACTTTTTTATAAACTTTTTAATCCGAGCGAGGCTAATCGTGACACCCCAAAGGTTGGACAATAACTATACACATATGGGACTTTTTGACTTTCTCAATAAAAATAAACCGGTAGAAACTACGACACCAAGCTCTCCTATTAGCCCTGTACTTCCAGAGCAAGTATATAAGATTGCAGAGATGCAACTAAAGGACATTATTGCCCCGAGTGCTCTTGAAATTCAACCTAAAGGAATTAATCTTGGGACAACTGTGGTTCGTTCTTTCTTTGTTATCTCTTATCCAAGATATCTTACCGACAACTGGCTTAGCCCCATTGTTAACCTTGATAAGGTGTTTGATGTTTCAATTCATGTAACACCACTTAACACAGGTGAAGTAATGAAAACCTTTCAACGTAAAGTTGCTGAGGTGCAAAGTCAAATCATGGTAAGAGAAGAGAAGGGGTTGGTGCGAGATCCTTCACTTGATGTTGCTTATCAAGATCTTGAAGATCTTCGTGATGGACTTACCCAGGCTCAAGAGAAAATGTTTGAGGTTGGTCTTTACATTACTATCTACGGGGAAACATCTGAGGAGGTTGATAAAACTGAAAATGAAATTAAAAATATTCTTGAAAGTAAGCTTGTTTATGTAAAGCCAGCACTGTTTCAGCAAGATGCGGGTTTTATCTCAACACTTCCTGTGGGAACAGACTTGCTTCAGATTAAAAATAAAATTAATACCTCTCCACTTTCTTCATTTTTCCCGTTCGTTTCATTTGACCTTTCGTCTGATAAAGGAATTCTTTATGGACTTAACCGTCACAATGGAAGCCTTATTCTTTTTGATCGTTTTTCTCTTGAAAACTACAATTCAATTGTTTTTGCAAAATCAGGTTCTGGTAAAAGTTATATTACTAAGCTTGAAATTCTTCGTACTCTTATGTTTGATACGGAGGTTATTATTATTGACCCAGAACGAGAATATGAATTCCTTGCTGAATCGGTAGGGGGACGTTACTTCGATATCTCTCTTGTAAGTGATCACCACATTAATCCTTTCGATCTTCCTCACCCAACAGAAGACGAGTCACCATCTGAAGTGCTTCGAGCAAACATTGTTAATCTCGTTGGACTTTTCCGTGTAATGCTTGGTGGTCTTACTCCAGAGGAAGACGCCATTATTGACCAGGCAATTACTGAAACATATGCACTTAAAGATATTAACGGGGATACTGACTTTACACAGTTAGAGCCTCCACTTCTTTCTGATTTTGAAACTGTTCTTGCGGGAATTGACGGGTCAGAGAGCATTTTGCAACGTCTCTCAAAATACACAAAAGGAACATGGGCTGGTTTTATTAACCAACCTTCAAATGTTGATATCAATAAAAAACTTGTTTGTTTCTCTATTCGTGACATGGAAGACGAACTTAAGCCTGTTGCAATGTATATTGTTACCCACTTTATCTGGAACGCTGTTCGTAAAAACCTAAAAAAGAGACTTCTTGTTGTTGATGAGGCGTGGATTATGATGAAAAATGATGACACAGCATCATTCTTGTTTGGTCTTGCAAAACGTGGACGTAAATACTACCTCGGACTTGCGACTATTACCCAAGATGTTGGGGACTTCCTTAAGTCACCATACGGTCTCCCGATTATTACAAACTCTTCAATTCAAATACTTCTTAAACAGTCTCCGACGTCGATTGACCTTGTTCAAAAAACATTTAATCTTACCAACGAAGAGAAGTTCTTACTTCTTGAATCAGGGGTAGGGGAAGGGATATTTTTTGCAGGACTAAAGCATGTTGCTATCAAAGTAGTTGCTTCGTATACAGAAGATCAAATTATTACAAGTGATCCGTCTCAGCTTCTAAAAATTGAAGAAATGAAAAAAGAAGTTGCTGAATCAAAAGCCGTATGATGTTTATACGTTATTTCTTTTTCTTCTGTTTTTTTATTCAAGCAACAGCAGTATCTGCTGAAGACTTGGCAAGCATTCGTCTCAACCCAGAAAACCCCGCACCTTACAGTAGTGTGGAAGTAAAACTTGAGAGCTTTTATTTTGATGTCAATGTTGCTCGTATTACATGGGAGGTAAATGGTCGTGTCATCTTAACTGGTGTAGGGGAAAAGAAAATCTCTATAATAACTGGTGCAATAGGTCAGCCAACAACCGTTAAAGTTACAGCGGAAGCAAGTGACGGATCAAAGGTAGAACAGGTTATACCAATACGTCCGTCTTCAATAACCCTTTTGTACGAAGCACCAAAAAGTTACATTCCTCTTCTTTATAAAGGAAGATCTCTTCCTGCTGACGGGGCAGAGGTTAAAGTAACAGCATTTCCTCAAATAAGTGAAAAAGGTGCCCCTGTGTCACCTTCAAATGTTTCTTACAGTTGGTATATTAATGATGAATTTTATGAAGATATTTCTGGGTATGGTAAACAATCTGCTTCAATAAAAATGGATTACCTGAGTCCTTATACTGAAGTAAGAGTTCTTGCAAGAACAACATCAGGAACTGTTGCAGAAAAATCAATTGATATTTATCATCATGCAGTCACACCTCTTGTTTACCTTTATGACCCAGTGCTTGGCACACGATTTTCCAAGCTTTTAGAGCGTCGTTTTGAAACAACGGAAGACTTCACTCTCATGCTTGAACCTTTATATGTGACACACAAAGAATCAAAAGCACCAACCTACACATGGACATTAAATGGTTCACCTTCTACTCCACTCGATGGAAGATCTCTCTCATTCCAACCAAAAAAGAACTCCTACGGATCACAGCGTCTACAAATTTCAGTGATTGGACCAAATGCTTATCTTGAAGAAGGGGAGGTTGCTCTTGATCTTGTTTTTGATACAAGAAGGTAAATCAGCTGTTATACTTATATGATTAAGTATGGCAACACCTTATACACCTCTCGAACCCTCCTCAATAACAGCTCTTTCTAGTGTAGGAGCTTCAACAAATGTAAGTGACGCTTCTTTTGCAGGGATAACTACGTTTGTTTACTCACTCTTTTTTATAGGAATAATTGGTGCAGCTTTTTATAGATACACTCTTGCTGGAATGTTTAGAATGGAAGCTTCTGAATCAGGTATTCGTAAGTCTAATGAAATATTTAAAAGGGTTACTCTTGGATTACTTGGAGTATTTTCTCTTTTTATTCTTTTGTTTACTGTTAACAAAGGATTAGTTACAGGAGATGTTCCTC
>JACCDT011605495.1_pt1 | contig 14696 bp, 29 predicted proteins | sample 7446291 | NCBI WGS metagenome assembly JACCDT01 (sample SAMN15323446, study PRJNA562643) | freshwater metagenome | isolation source: river surface water | place: USA:Blue River Watershed | collected 2017-08-17
AGCGCAGCCGGAAGAAGGCGGTAGAAGCGCCGAAGCCGGTCGAGGCTCCGAAGCGCAGCCGGAAGAAGGCGGTAGAAGCGCCGAAGCCATCTACGACCAAGACCCGTCGCCGGAAATGATACTATCGTCTCCCCTGCTGGTGTGGTATGATCGTGTCGCGTTGAGTGGGAGAGACTTAGATGGATGATGCATCTGTCGTCGAAGTGACGAGTGGTGAGATGAAGCCTCGCCCTCGTCACAATTTGTTTGGCTCAGGCCCTCTAAAGAAGAAGACCGATGTTATCGAAGTCGTCAATCTCACGCAAAAATACAAGCAAAATGTATACCACTACGATGTGTTGAATTATGGTAAGCGAGTGATTGCCACTCGTTACTCCGATGGCAAGATTTCTCTGATTGCCATAATCGGCCACGCTCGCTATGATGAAAAGGCCAGGCAAGTGTCCGAATGCTGGATGTCTAAGGCATCCGAATCGGAGATTGACCAGCAGGTGGAGAAGTTAGCTCGCAACGCTTTTTCTGGGATTAGGTGGGATCATGCCTAGACTTTTTCTTGACATAGATGGTGTTTTCGCTGACTTCGATGGACATTTCCGGTGTATGTTCGGAGCCCCGCCACATACCTTCGATCAGAAGTACATGTGGGCGCTGATCGACAAGCATCATTCTAATTTTTGGGGCCAGATTCCTCTGAAAATTGGTGCATTGGAAATGTGGGATGCGTTCAAGAGCTATGACCCCACCTTCTTGACCGGACTGCCCTACACCAAATATGAAGAAACCCGGCTGCATAAGCTCAAGTTCGTTCGCGACCATTTTCAAACCACCCAGGTCATTGCTTGCTTTTCGCGAGACAAGCAGAAGCATATGACCGGGCCGGGCGACGTACTTCTCGATGATCGCAAGGACAATTGCGCTCGATGGGAAGAAGCCGGTGGTACTTCTGTGTTTTATCAAGATCCGGAACAGTCGATTCGCGACGTTCTGGCAGTGCTGAACGCCTAGAGAACAACCACTAGTGTAGACGTGTCACATGTGGTATTGTGGCGCGTCACATGGGAGAGAGATCCGTGTCTCAGCTTCGACCGATGCGTGCCGAGAAGGCAGCGCTCAAGGATTTTCGATATCCTCTGGTTGGTTCTCCCAAGCTCGATGGAATTCGGGCCTTGGCGAAGGACGGCCAGCCTCTCAGTCGCACCCTTAAGACGATTCCCAATCGTTACGTTCAGCATTGCTTTTCAGAAGCAGCTAAGGTTTTGCAGGGGTTCGATGGCGAATTAATCGTTGGTGATCCCACGGACAAAGACGTTTATCGTCGCACCGATTCGGCGGTAATGTCACACGGCGGCGAGCCAAATTTCCATTATTATGTATTCGATCGTTGGGATCTCACCGATCTTGGCTATACCAAACGGCGAGAGACTTTGTTCAATGTCCTCAGCGAGGTACCAAGCTGGGTGTATATCCTCGAATCAGTGTTACTTAGCGACCAATTCGAACTCCTCAGATATGAGGATAAGATGATCGAGGCCGGATTTGAGGGCATCATGCTCCGCCATCCGAATGGCCGGTATAAGTACGGCAAGTCCACCCTCAATGAGGGTTACTTGATGAAGTTCAAGCGCTTCGTGGACACGGAGGCCGAAATCATCGGCTTCACAGAACTGATGCGCAATGACAACGAGGCCGAAATCAATGAGCTTGGCCTGACCAAGCGGTCGAAGGTATCGGCCAATATGACTCCGATGGGAGTCCTCGGCAACTTCATCGTGCGCGGTGCCGAAGTCGGAAACCCGTTCTATGGAGTCACCTTTGAGGTCGGATCGGGTCTAACCGCTGCCGATAAGGCGAAGTTCTGGAAAGAGCGAGATTCGCTCCTAGGCAAGATTATCAAAGTAAAATACTTTGAGAGGGGAGTGTTGGACAAGCCTCGCTTCCCGGTGTATCTCGGATTCCGTAACGCGGTGGAGATGTGATATGGCACTGAACTTTCCGGAAAAGCCCAGGATCGAGCCTCACATTATCCTGATGACTGACAAGCTTGAGGTCGTCAGTTACATCGTCATGGATCAAAGAGCGCAGAACGAGGGGCTGAGCGATTCTGATATCGAGGGCTTGATTGACGGCACCGCTTTCGTCGAAGGCGATCTCGATCCGGAAACCTTCGTCCTCGGAACCTCCTGGTTTCCGCCGAGAGAAGGCAGCGATTCGGTTGTTCTGACTTACGAAATGACCAATGACTATTTGGTCCTTGACGCTGACCAGCACAAGCGCTTTTATAAAAGGGTCCATGATTTCATAGTTGCGGCCCGTGATTAGCTAAGTCGGGTAGCAAAATAATCAAGAGCTACTGGCATCAAAATGAGAGACATGGTATGACGGGTGGTCGTTAACTCAGAGGGTGAAATGGCGTTTTCTCCAAACCCTCGGCTTGAGGGTATGCAGACCTTCCTCGGCGTTCCATTGCCCGTCCGAAAGGGCCAGCCTTGGCCTCATCAAACTGGCTGGTGCTTCTCTGTAGTTAACAATGGCAACCATTATTACATTAGGAGCGTAACGTACCCATCTAAGGAAGCTGCTAAAGAGGCATGTAAAGACTGGGTGGATCGTGCAAATGCCTCCATGGAGAGAAATAATGAACGATAATCGCCCCATTGGAGTTGATCGTGAGGACATTACGTTCTTAGACGATTCAACTGCTGACAGTCTCTATGAGGCTATCGTCGAATTTAATATCGCCGCCGAGAGTTGGGATGATCTCCCTGGTTTCTGCAAGACCAATCGAGATCGTGTAGAGAAGTTCATCTTCCTAACCGTGCCACGGTTCGAGGTACCTGACGAGATCGAGATTTTAAAGAATAATGCGAATTACATGAGACGCGTCGGATTAAGCCATCACACGATGGCCTCCGTCGTGTCACGGGACGCGGGCGGCACGCCGCCGCTATATACATAGCCGGGTCACGCGTCGTGGCCCTCCCGGCGCGTCGGATGGGCCGCGCGCAGGGTGTCTAGACCGGGGGCGACACGCCCCCTATGCGAGGTTCACAATATGATCAAGTACGTGAAGGGCGACCTGATGAAGGCGTCCGAGAAAATAATTATCCATGGCTGCAACGCAATGGGAGTGATGGGATCAGGGGTAGCTTATCTAATCCGTCGAGATTTTCCAGGAGCTTACAAAGTATACCGAGATCATTACGAGGCACATGGGTTAAGACTCGGAGAAGTTGTATGGGCCAAGACCAGGGGTAAAATTATTGGAAACGCTATCACCCAGGATAAATTCGGTCGTGATGGTGATCGTTACGTGGATTATGACGCCGTTCGATCTGTCATCCGCGTCGTCAATCAGGTGTGCGTTAACTGTTATGAGCATTCAGTGGCATTGCCGAAAATCGGAGCGGGGCTTGGTGGTGGGGATTGGAATGTTATCTCCGAAATAATCGAGCAAGAGGCCACTGATTTTCTAGCGGTGGTTTACGAGTTGTAGAACAAGCACTGCACGCGACAGGACATGTGTGGTATGATGAGGCGTCATTAGGAGCGTAGTGCATGACCGCACATCAGAGGGACGTAGTTTCCGCGATCCCTAGCGTGCCAGAAGGTAAGGTGAGGCTCTGCGAATACGGCCAGGAGCCTCCTGGCACTCTGGCAGAAGAAATCATATTATCTTCCTGCCCGAGATCCAGCACCCCCGCTTCCCATCCAGTCAGGCTTGTATATCGCTCGCGCGGATACGTTCCCGCAGGTTCTTGCCTACGCTGGAACGATAACGAGATCTGGGGTGTGATATTCCAGGATGATCGCAGCAATACCACGTATGGGAAGTGGTATTTCTCTCGGGAAGAAGCCGAGAGTCATTGGGACAACGCCACCCCGTTGAGGTATCGGTCCATCGAATTGTTCAACGCCGACCCTAAATGCGCTCACAACGTTGAGGCCAAGGGTTTGCATCGAGGCGGCGGCATACATTGCACCAAGTGTCGCGGCTGGTTTTGTTATTAAGGTGCAATCATTGATGAGGTTAGAGAGATGAAAATCGAAATGCGATCCGTATCGGCTGTCTTTGGCAATCATACCAATCGGTACGATTACTACGTCCCGGCAGACGACTCCCCGAAGGTGGGGGATATGATTGTCACCTCCGTCGAATGGGGAGATCCGGAAGACACGGCGATCGATTTCAAGCGCAGCGGCAGATCGTTCGCTGACGGCTGCCGCGTAGCCACCGTGGTCAGTGTGAATAACAAGGTCACGGAAAAAGCCAAGAAGTTCTATCTGTGGCTGATCCCCAAGGAAGCTCTGATCCAGAGGCAAGACAGCAACAGAAATCTGGCTGAGCAAGCGAAGAGGAAGGCCGAGGCTCGTGACAAGCTCGATCAGATGATGGAAGAATTCGGCAGGATGGAGTTATATCGGAAATTGGCCGAATCCAGTCCGGAGGCTAAGAAGCTCCTTGAAGTCCTGGAGGGCCAGGGATAATGAGCAATTACTCCACGGCTCGTGGCTTTCTGCCGGGATGCAGCCTCATTCCGGTAAGGAAAGGAGCCAAAATCCCGGCAGTACCCTGGCAGGAGTATCAAAGGCGTCTCCCCACCGCCGAAGAAATCCAAACGTGGAGTAGCAAGTTCGCCACCTCCAATGTCGGGTGCGTGACCGGCGTGATATCCGGTGTTATCGTACTAGATATAGATGACTCCGAAGTGTACGAGCGCCTCTGGAAAGAGCTAGGACTGGACTCAAATAGGACTCCAGTTGCAGCCACTCCCAGAGGTGCCCACATTTGGTTCCGCCATCCGGGGTTCACCGTCCCCAATAGTTCAAACGCTACGCAGAAAATTGATCTACGAGGCGACGGTGGTTTCGTTGTAGTCCCTCCTTCGGTTGTTGATGGCAAGAACTATACTTGGGTCCGTCCGTTCGTCTACGACAACCTCGCGCCGTTCCCCTACGAATGGGCGGCTACGATGTTCCCTTCCGTGGCGATGGCAGTTAAGAATAAGAGCAGACAGTAATAGCTCAATCCTAAATCGAAATTGACTCCCCATAGTCACGCCTATATAGTAAGGCGAGGCTATGGAGGCAGTCGTGGCTTATCTCAATCATAATTTGCCCACCTTCACCTGCTTCATTAGAGATGAATATCTCTACAATCACGAAAAAGGGCAAGGGCAGGTCAGCCTCTGCGATGTCCATTCCGTGGCGTCTATCGAGAGTCGCGTCCCCCTCTTCGAAGCCTTTTTGGGCAACGGGGTCAATTGGACCAGAAGACCGCTAATGGCCTTCTGCTGGAAGAAGGACGCCCCGGTTCCTACTATCCAAGATTGCTATTATTGGAATTGCTTCAGTCCTTACATTAACGTGAATATTAGGTCCAGGTTCTCTGGGCTGGCTGCTCGTCTAATTAAACATGACGGTAAATTCGTAAAAGGCGAATACATGTTCACTATGGACTGGTCATGGGAGGACAGGTCCGTTCTGAATACTAATTTTAGTGAAACTCCTGAGCACAAATGTGCCCATTTATTCAGAGTGGAAGACGGCAATTTCTACGCTTATCCCAACAATAGAATAGTGTGGCACGATGATGCGTTCATCGACGAGCCGCTGAAGGCCAATCCTGGGTATGTCATCGATCAGAATATTTATTCGGTCGAAGACAAGAGATTCATGACGACCGATAACCAATATCTGACCGAGTTTACGACCGAGAGGACCCCATGACCGAATCAAACATTGTGGACCTGACCCCTCTGAGGTTAGATAGGTCACCGGTCATATACGACATTCGAATAGTCCACGACAGCAAAGGATTCTCGTTTTATCTCAAGGACGTGGCTATCGATCCCAGGAGCCTCAGAGCGGTGGCTACCGATCTTCGTCATGCAGCAGAGTTAGCAGAGGCCGAAGCGAAACAAATCGAGGCGGATAATGGCTCAATCGATTAGAGTATTGGTGTGTGGGGGCAGGACATTTACCGACGCGGCTTTGCTAGATTCGACTCTAAACAAGATCCACTCAGAGCGAACGTTCAATTCGGTAATACACGGCGGAGCCCGTGGCGCTGATTCTTTAGCGGGTTGGTGGGCTTTCCATAAGAAGATACCCTCCGTCGTCTTTCCCGCCAATTGGAAGTCTTACGGAGAGTCAGCCGGTGCGATTCGTAACAAACGAATGCTGAGCGACGGTCGCCCCCAATTAGTGATAGCCTTTCCAGGGGGTCCAGGTACCGCCCACATGGTTAAGATAGCTCGCGAGGCAAAATTAGAAGTGATATGCGTCTGAGTCGTCGATGATTATCACTATATTCACCGACGCGTCATACTGCGACAGGTATAAAATAGGAACCTACGCAATATGGGCTAAATACCAGAGTTACACTTTGAGATATAGTGGTGTCTTCAAGAATAGACTTTCGTGCAACAACTACGCTGAAGCAGCCGCTCTCGCCAATGGGGTTCATCTATCTATCAAACACTTTGATCCGCCCGGTCGCACTAAGATAATAGCGCAGACCGACAGTATCATCGCAATTGAAGCCCTGAGCGGTAGAGCGCTTAAAGCGGGCAAGTACGCAGACGCTTATAATCGCATCAATGAGGCGGTGATCGCCAGATCCTTAAGGATCGAGTATAGGCACGTTAAGGGTCATCGAGGCAGATCCGACCGTCGCAGTGCAGTAAACACATGGTGTCATAAACAATGTATCCGGCTTCTCAGAGAGGAGCGAGATAAAATTATGTCGGAGGTCTAAAGTGATAACGATTACCGTAATTTGGCTCACTCTATTTTCCATGTGCACAGGGGTAGCTGCCTATAAAAGCAAGAGAAAAGATGATGAGTTTTGGGTATTGCTTGGCATGTCGGTCTGGCATCTAATCTTAGCTCAGGGACTCTGGATCAAATACCTGTGAGCAATATCGTAAAATTTAGGCCCAAGGATGATGGCCCAGATGAAGCCCTCGCCATTCATCTAATGGCCGGGGATCGCCTGATGGCTGTAATAACTCCCGAAGGGGACTTGATCGCACACGGGCCAATCAATGAGATATACCGCTCCGCCTCTCAGGCTGGTAAATTTGCTGGTCTGTTTAGAATGGTAGCTAAACTATCTTCTAAGATCGAACAACTTGAATCCACCATTGAAGGAATGAACAGTGACTCCCTTAGACGTTCTCAGTAGTTTTGACCGACTCGCCGCACCAGATAGAATGACGGATGCTAAAATCGGTGAATTGTTGGCTCCTGAAATGGGATTCATCGGAGTTTCTTGGAACAACGGAGAGCCTTATTTTTCCGGAAAAGGCTCTGGGTATAAGGTTTGGAAATACACGGCGTCCATCGATTCCGCAATCAGAATCATTCCCAAGGGCTGGTACCTAGAAGAAGTCTATAAAGAATCTTTGATTTCGTCGTACGAAGTGACGGTCAAGTCCAATGGTCTGGCGATTACTGTAAAATCCAAGACCCTATCAGTGGCCGTTTGCATCGCGGCTCTCAGAGCCAGGGCTCTAGAAATTGCCCTCTCTCAACACAATAATTGATAATTTACAAGGGCGCTCGTCTAAATATGACGAGCGTCAATTTATATTAGAAGCTCTACATTACGCCAGATCCGTATCGATTATAGACGAGATTCGATATAGGAAGGCGTACAACATGTGGGCTTCTGGTGCTTTCCTTGACGCCTCTAGATTACTGTTACCGGGCGATTGCGACACTGCACTAATTACGAAATCTTCCGGTAACTCCGTGTGCAGATTATCCACGGCTGGCCCAACGGGACAAGTGCACACTGAGGCCAGTTCTCCCAGCCCGGCTGGAGCAGTGGGGGCGGCAGCCCTAAAGATTGGTGCCGTCTATGTAGAGGTGTTGGATGGAAATTCGCTCAGCTGACTATTAGGGAAAACCCTAATTGCATCTACCCCCGGCCTATGATTTCGTATCGTCAGATCCATTGGACGATGGGGGATCAATATGATTGGCTATAAAGTACTATCCATCAACCAGGACGGAAAGTCCGCTCGCGTTAAGTACTTCAATCCCCATTGGGACCCAAATTTAGTCGTCATTGAGACATACACCGAAAACGTCTATGACGAAAACGGTAATGCATCTGCGATAGAGAAGACTCGCGAGGTGGATAATAACTTAAATCTGCACCATGAACATGAAGTCATTCTGCCCGATCCAATAGAAGGTGAAGAATATGACATCACGTTTCGCAGATTGGTCGAACAAATCGCGAATGGCGTAGAAGTTAAGATGGACATTCGTAGGAGGCAGCTATCTGAGGCTCTTCTAAACACCGTGTTAAATATAGAGTTTAATGTCCCCACTGTCCCTGAGGAATGAATGGAAAAATATAAGTTAGCTTTAAAGCTGGTAGCGAAAGAAATCTGCGATGATCGTTGCGTATGTGGCAACGGCGGCGGTAAGTGCAGACACGACTACGAGTATGAAGCTGGAAAGGCGATAGCAATGATCGCTAAACTAGTGAAACAAGGAAGATTAGATCTAGACCAAGTGCCCGCCGATGAACAAGGATGAAGCCCTAAGGCTGTGGAACGAAGTCCAATCTAATCTCCAAACCCTTGACGCATGTGAGGGTCCTCACGAATTCGTAAGCGTCGATCCGACTATCAGTCCGTTCAAAGCGAAATACAAATGCGCTAAATGCGGCGGAGTGGTAGATTATAATACCAAGACTTGGTATGGGCGCGGCTTGAGGCACGGGAAGTTACCCGGTCAATAGTAGGTACCGTAGGACTATCGCCTGTGGTAGGATGCAGCTGTACCTACTCAAGGCATAGTCATGCGCACCACTGATGAGATCCTCAGCCGAGTGGAAGAAGTCAGAGAGACGGATTTTTTCGGCTTCGAAACCGCCGACCTTCTCTCTTGGCTTCCCTACGACAAGGCTAAGCCGTATCTAAAGGACTCGGCTAGATCGGAAGATTGGACATACAATGTTCCGACTCACGATGCCGTTTTAAAGTGCATCGTAGGCTATATGCCGTTCGCGTGGAAGAAGGCGAACGAATGCAGAGGACTGTCGGCCATGCGGAGCCTTCAGCATATGAAGGCATGGCTTTGGCTTCTGGGCGACAGTCTGGCCGATGAGTTGGATGATTACACTCATTACGGTAAGCCCCAGTTGAGGGCGATTTGTGATAAGTTGGGCATTAATTGGTCGTCTATGGACGATAATTGTTGGAGGAACGATGAATCGGGTCCGTGCGAAAGTCCGGATTCGGTCGCCAAGATATGAAAGGCTAGAAACATGGTTAATATCAACGTACGAGCGACGGGGAGTATCGTCAACGCCATAGGGCGTCAGACCAAGGACATACTAGAGCCAAAGGTGGGAGTGGGGTGCACTGTGCTGATGTGGAGCGACCGCTCCCCCGCTACCATCGTGGAGGTTAGCCCCTCCAAGAGATCGATTTGGGTGGTAGGGAACGGTTATAAGAACTTTCCCGGCCACTGCAACGCCTTCACGGAAGATCAGAAATACGTCATCGAGCCGATTCCTCCCGAGAAGGCGAATCGTAAATACGCCGAAGAATATACTCTTCGGAAAAATGGCAAATACGTCGCAAAAGGTGAACCTTATCTCGGTGGTTCTGTACTCCTAATAGGAGTGCAGGAGGTGTACCGGGACCCACACTTCTGAGGTCCCGACGTGAAGAACCTCATGACCGCAACCGTCGTCTGCGTCCTTATCGCGACCAATGCCGCAGCTAGTCCCAGACCCAGCGAGATAGATTGTCTCGCTCAGAATATCTTTATGGAGGCCCGAGGCGAATCTCATATGGGCAAGATGGCAGTTGCCCATGTGACGATCAATCGCGCTCGCAAGGAGAGGACGACTATATGCAGGTCTTTGCAGCGCCCCGGATCATATTCTTGGGTCACCCGAGGAACCGGTGGAGCTTGGCATCGAGCCAATACGTCTGAGAAGAATGAGATCCGTGAAGTAGCCAGGACCGCAATTGAGCGCCCTTATACCGATCTCACTAATGGGGCTACCCACTTCCATCATCGTCGCCTCCGAATGGGATGGACACGACAAATGGAGAGAGTGGGCACTATCGACAATCATACGTTTTGGCGTGATCCTAATTATATGGAACTTGCAGAAGCACGTGGAGGCAGATAATGGCTAAGAAGAAAGAGTCGGTCAGGACTTATGACTCCGTGTCACTTGCTTCGATGAATTTGCTAAGGAAGATCGTGAAAGATCGCTCCGGCGAATCCTTCGTGTGGCCGAATGAGGGCGAGTTCGTGGAGGACGGATGGAAGTTCAGTGCCGAATGCAGAGATTTCCAGCCTCTGTGGATCGATCCCACCAGCGCCAAGTTACTTGTCGATGTTCACGACAAGCTGGGCAAAGAAGAGAATCAACAGAAGTTCCGTGACATGATATCAGATGATCGCGGGACTTTCGGATTTCTCGTGGAAGAGTCTTGGAAGTTAGTGGCAGCCAGATAGGATCGACCGGTTGGTGGTCGCATATTATCATATGCATGTAAATAGACGCAGCGAAATATCGAGATTCACCAGGATTAATACGATCCTCGCCACATCAATCGGTGAGGTTCCGGGTAGCACAGATTTGGCCAAGCTAAGAGAGGCCGAGAAAAACGCCCTGAGATCGTCGGTAAGGTCTTACCAGATCGGGGCGGTTATTTATAAAGGTAAGAAGACTCTATCGGTTGGTCACAACAAATGGAAGACTCACCCGTGGCAAGCCAGATTTAATACCAGATCCGTGTCACTTCACGCAGAGATAGATGCCATTCTTACTGCTATGAGATTCGATCACGCCTTGTCCGGTAGCACCATAGCAATCAGCAGGATGCGCTCCAACGGTAATATTGGAGCCTCTTTCCCCTGCTTCGAATGCATGAACGCCCTTAGCCATGTTGGAGTGTCTAAGGTCGTGTGCATCGGTGTTGATTTCAATCCAATCAAGGTTAATCTTTAGGGGGACTAAATGATTCCCATTGCTAGGTCGTTTTCCGGGTGGGTGGAAATATCTAAGCTAATACCCAGACATCTAGTTCTGGACGTTCAGAGCAAGATGACCACCGGGCGAGCATACCATGATCTATGCCACGTGGGAGGCATTTGGAAGACCTCTCTCAATTTCGTACTCGCTCCGGACTACAGGATTATGTACGCGGCCATATTTCATGATTACGAATATAATGTGATGGCCCCCAAGGGCGAAAATGAGATGGCTTCGAATAGGGCTTGGCTGGAATTCGCCAATTCTCACAAAATCTCGCCCGAAGTGGTTGAGGACGTTTCTGACATGATTCTCTCAACCATTGATCATTCTGAGGCCAAGACGTCGAACGGCAAATGGTTCTGTGATCTGGATTTGTCTGGCCTAGCTTCTGATTGGGACACGTTCGCGTTCATCACCACGCTGATCAGGAAAGAATACCAAGAGCTTGACGACAATTCATTTTGGACCGGGAGAGACAATTTCCTAAATCATATAATTAAGCAACCCAGGATATTTAGGTCAAGCAGATCGCCTTCTGGCTGGGAAACTAGAGCTAGAAGGAATATCAAGAAGGCTCTAGACATGGGACCGGATATCCTGGAACGACCCATGGCACCGACCACGATCCCGTGATATAGTATGCCTATGAGGCTCCCTACTGCAAATCCCGCCGAAAGGCAATTGGCCTGCAATGCCAACCAGCGTGGAGCCTGTTAAAGGACTAGATACAGCAATACATGCAACGGTTTTGTAAACCGTCTCGCAAGAGAAGCTAGTCCGTCCGAAATCTGGCCGACACCGCAAGGGTCGGCCAGAATCGTATTTAGGGTCCCGTGTCACGGTATCTGGAATACCCACTATGCGGCCCGTGTCATGTATGGTATAGTGCGTATATAGAGGCTCCCTGCTGCAAACAAACGCCGCGAGGCATTCGCTTTTGGTGCGAACAACCGTGGAGCCTGTTTAGACTACTCCCCATGTCAGTGTCTTCGGCCCGCCTTCCCCCAGGCGGGCCGAAGCGTATTTGGGCATACTCTCACAAGAATATATACTATACAGGCATCAAGAGATGTGATATGGTGCATGTATAGGGATGCCTCCAGCAAACACCTTGATCTCGCGACCAACCCTGCGAGGGAAAAGGCATCCCGTGAAAGGAGTGGTTACAGCATGACAGCAGGTTCGCAAAAGACCGATTAGTCATCGGTTTTAGAGGGGTTCGACTTCCCCTCCCCACTCCGCTACCCATAGGTTCACTACAGCATACCGATCTTCGCCTGTGTTAGGTGTCGTATCACTATGTGAGCCTGAATGAAGGACCAATACCATGTCAACGTTTCGTCACGCAATTCAATCCACGCCGCAGATCGGATTAACTCATAATGGAATGGCGACGCTTACCACGTCGGGCAATCCTTGTGTCGATCTGTATTTTGCCATCGGCGCTAGCCGAGGCAAGGACATCACCGGACTCTTCGAACGGTCGTATGGGCGCGATGCTCAATTGACCCGTCGCATGATGTTCTGGGCGCGTGATGCGCGCGGTGGCGCGGGAGAGCGAGAAACCTTCCGCAAGTTACTAACGCATCTGGCAAAGACCCGTCCCGCCGAAGTGTTAAATTTGATCCATCACATTCCGTTCTTCGGTCGTTGGGACGACTTGTTGATCTTCCTTGATCACCAGGACGAAGCAATCCGCCAGGAACTGGTCCGTGTCATTCGATACGGGCTCGATCACCCGAACATGATGGGGCTCGCCGCCAAGTGGCTGCCGCGTAAGGGGGTGGAAGCCGCTAAGCTGCGCCGATTACTCGGTATTAACCCGAAGCAGTATCGGACGATGCTGGTCAGCAAGTCCAAGACTGTTGAGCAACTGATGTGCGCCAAGCGTTGGGACGAGATCGTATTCGATCACGTGCCGTCCGTCGCAGCGGCTCGATATCAAAAGGCATTTAACAAGCGTTGCGCTGAGCGTTACAAGGAATACAAGGAGGGCCTTAAGAAGGGCGAGAGGAAGATCAAGGCGTCGGTGGCTTACCCCTACGATGTCATTAAGTCGATCAAAATGGGCGATCCGGAGGTCGCGAAGGCTCAGTGGGAGGCTCTTCCCGACTACTTCGGGGAGAATGTTGGATTCATGCTTCCGCTGATCGACGTCTCTTCGTCCATGAATTGCTTGGTCGGCGGTAACCCGAACACCACTTGCATGGACATGTCTATCGCTCTTGGCCTTTACTTGGCCGATAAGCAGAAGGGGCCGTTCAAGGATTGCTGGCTCAATTTCTCGTCTAAGCCGGTCATGAAAGTACTTGAAGGCGACATCATCGCTAAGTACAATAGACTGGCCCACGATAGGGATTGGGAAGGAAGCACCAATCTGGCTGCGGCGATTCGTGAGATCCTCAGAGTGGCTGTCATCAATAAGGTGTCAGCCGAGGACATGCCGAAGTGGCTGGTGATCCTGTCGGACATGGAATTCGATAGAGCCGATCAACCGTCTACGGTCAGGAGGTGGAATGATACTCGGGCGTCCCATAATCCGGACGTTCTGCATCTGGCGGGCAATCCCAGGGCGATCGGGATAATCCGTGCGGAGTTCGCCGCTCATGGTTATCAGGTGCCAAAGATCGTGTTCTGGAATCTCAACGCGAGATCGGATAACAATCCGGTCAGGTCGAAAGACGAGAACACGGTGCTGGTGTCGGGCTATAGCCCGAGCCTACTTCGGTCGATTCTGTCGGCTAAGCAGGTAACGCCCGAAGATGTGATGATGGAGACTCTCAACAACGAGAGGTATCTAATCATCTCTTGAGACTATGATCCTGGTGTGATAGGGTGGGGGCAGATCGTGAGGTATGCCCCTATCCGTATGAGGATGGATATGAAGCTTAATGCAGCCTACGCGCGACAAATGCGCGCAGACTATGCGAATTTCTTGAAAGAGGAAGGTGTCACAGAACCTGAGTCCCATCATCACCCCATGAAGATGGGCATAGCGATGGGAAAGGTCGTCCGTAAATACGCGGTCAATCACGAAGACGATATGTTCCCCTTCCGCAAGTTTTTCGACAAGACATTCAAAATCGAATCTGCTGTGATCCGGAGAGGAAATACAAGTGGCGCACGAGAAAATTCTGGACAAACTGCGCAAGCTCAAAGCGCTGGCAGATAGATCCAACAATCAACACGAAGCTGAGCTAGCCCTAACTCGTCTCAACGATATTGCTCGTCAGCATGGTCTTTCCATGGCTGATATCGAGTTCTCGGAATTTGGAGACGTCCGAGAAGAGCTATACGTGGTCGAAGGCCAGAAAATGAAGCTCAAATGGATTGAGCTACTGGCTCTCGGATGCTCCGAGATGTTTGATGGGATGCTGATAGTCAACAGCAGACTACACGGTACCAGCTTCTCGTTCGTCGGTTTCGAAGAAGACATCGGGGCCATGAAGTATCTTTTCGAATATCTGTATCGGTCCTGGTATTCGATAGTCGAAATCGATCTTGAAAAGGCCAAGAAGGACTACTACCGAGCCTTTGAGCCTCGCGACACCATGAAGTTTAAGGCGGGTCATGGTCTAGCTTATTCGATAGCCATCAGAAAGCGAATCAAAGAACTGGTGGACGCTCGCAGGACCGACATTTCAAAGTCCTCCGCCAATGGCAACGCGCTAGTGAT
>JACCDT010183208.1_pt1 | contig 14694 bp, 16 predicted proteins | sample 7446291 | NCBI WGS metagenome assembly JACCDT01 (sample SAMN15323446, study PRJNA562643) | freshwater metagenome | isolation source: river surface water | place: USA:Blue River Watershed | collected 2017-08-17
CCGATGCCATCACCGCCTGCATCACCAGCTTGCGTGTGTTTGTGGATCACACGGGCGTGTCTGTGTTTTGGGGCTTGCTCATCACCGTCTTGGTGGTGTTGGCCATGCTGCCGTCAGCGGCAGGTTTACTGGTGGTGGGGCCTTGGCTAGGTTTTGCCAGTTGGCACGCCTACCGCGCTGCCGTGCGTGTGACAGCGCCTCAGGCGGACTGACACAGGGCCTGTGCCACCTTGCGCAAGCTCTCAGCATGGCGATCATCTGCCACACACGCCGTGGCCTGTGCATCTTGCGTGAAGTTACGCACCATCGACGAGGCATAGGTGGGGTCGTAGTGCTGCACCAACAGCTCGCGCACCACGTGGTCGATGTGGCCGTTGTGAATTTGTTCTTTCCACGCATCGACCACGGCTTTGCCACGAATGGCCACCAGCGCATCTAAGCGTCGGCAAAACAAGTCTTGGTCATCGACGAAGAAACTGTAGTCTTCCATCAGCAAGGCCACACGTTCATCGAGGCTGAGTTGCAGCTCAAAGCAGGGGCTGTCGCGCATGGCCAGCATCAACGATTCAGGGATGGACAGGTTGCCCACTTTGCGGCTTTCAGATTCCACAAACACAGGGCGCGCGGGGTCAAAGCTGCGCAGCGCTTGCCACACCAAAGTGTCAAAGCGCTTTTGGCTGGGTTGCGGTTGGCCTGGGATGTGGCCCAGCACCGAGCTGCGGTGGCAAGCGAGGTCTTCGAGGTCCAACACTTGCGCACCTTCGGCAGCGAGTGCATAGAGCAAACGCGTTTTGCCCGAGCCCGTGGGGCCAGAGATGACTTTGAATTGCAGGGGTGCCACACGCTTAGGAATGTCTTCCACGATGGCCGCACGAAACGCTTTGTAGCCACCTTCAATCAAGTTCACTTTGAACCCAATTTGCCCCAGTACCAGCGACAGCGAACCGCTGCGCTTGCCGCCACGCCAGCAGTAAATCAGAGGCTGCCAGTTTTTCGGAAGCTCTAACACTTCGCGTTGGATGTGGCGTGCAATGTTGGCGGCCACCATGGCCGCACCGTGCTTTTGTGCCTCAAACGCATTGACCTGTTTGTACATGGTGCCCACGAAGATGCGTTCTTCGTTGTTGAGCGAGGGCCAGTTGACGGCGCCGGGTAAATGGTCGAGTGCGTACTCGTCTTCGCTGCGTGCGTCGATGATGGTGCTGAAGCCACCGGGAGCCCCAAGGGGAGTGGCCATGCGTGCCATGGCGTCTTGCGCCGAGATAAAGGTAACGCTCACGGTTTACAAATTCTTTTTAATTTCGGGCCACACATTGGCCAACATGCGCGGATGCGCCTCGGCTTTGGGGTGGATGCGGTCGGGTTGGAACTGCGCGGTGGCGTCAGGCGCATCGGCAATGCCTTTGAGGAAAAACGGCACCAAGCCTGTGCGGTATTTCTTGGCGAGGTTGGCAAACATCACTGAGAACTTAGCGCTGTAGTCAGGCCCATAGTTGGGGGGGATTTGCATGCCCACCAACACCACGCGCGCGTTGACGGCGCGGCAGGCTTGAATCATGGCTTCGAGGTTGTTTTGGGTGCTGTCCAAATCGAGGCCGCGCAGGGCATCGTTGCCGCCGAGTTCAATCACCACTTGCACAGGGCGCACTTGATCCAGCATAGCGGGCAGGCGAGAGCGGCCACCGGCTGTGGTGTCGCCGCTGATGCTGGCGTTGACCACGCGCACATCGGGGCGCTCAGCGTGCAGTTTGTCGGCCAGCAACGCCACCCAGCCTTTGCCGCGTGGAATGCCGTATTCGGCACTGAGTGAATCGCCCAGCACCAGAATGGTGGCAGCAGGGATGGTGCCTGGCGCGGGGGCAGAGCCGGGCGGTGGCACGTTGTTTTGGGGTTGACCACGGCGGCGGTGCGGGCCGGTGGAGGTGATTTCACCCTCCATGCCTTGGCCGGTGGACGTGATGACACTTTGCTGGGCCAAGGCAACGCTTGTGCCCAATGCCCCCAGCAGTGCAGCGCCCAGTGCGCCCAAGTTAAAGTCACGTCTTAACCACCCATTGCGTTTCATGACCCAGCCTTCATTTGAAAAATCATCCACATCGCCTTTGATGGTCGTCTCACACTTGTCGAAATCGGTGCAAGACGCCAGCGGCACTCTGCACATTCTCCGCGATATCGACTTCCACCTTGCGCCGCAGCAATCGTTGGCCATTGTGGGCGCTTCGGGCTCGGGCAAAAGCACCTTGCTGTCCATCATGGCTGGTCTTGATACACCTACGCAGGGCACGGTGTGGCTGGGTGGCGTGGACATGTTTGCGATGGACGAAGACGCGCGTGCCGCACTGCGCGCCCGCCAAGTGGGCTTTGTGTTTCAAAGCTTTCAGCTGTTGGGCAATATGACGGCGCTTGAAAACGTCATGCTGCCCTTGGAACTGGCGGGCCTGCCTAACCCCCGCGCTGCTGCGAAAGACATGCTGGTGCGCGTGGGCTTGGGCGAGCGCTTGGGCCATTATCCCAAAGTGCTGTCGGGCGGTGAACAACAACGCGTGGCCTTGGCCCGCGCCTTTGTGGTGAAGCCCGCGCTGCTGCTGGCCGACGAGCCCACAGGCAGCTTGGACCATGCCAGCGGCGAGCGCATCATGGATTTGATGTTTGAACTCAACAAGGAATTGGGCACCACGTTAGTGTTGGTCACGCATGATTTGAAACTGGCCGCCAAGTGCGGCCAAGCCATCACGATAGAAGCAGGGCAGGTCAAGGGATAATCAGGGCATATGTCTTCAGCCCCTAAAGTTCTCTTCGGCTTTCACGCCGTTGGCGTGCGCGTGAAAACGGCGCCGCAATCCATCATCGAAATCTACTTTGACCCCACGCGCCGCGATGCGCGCATGCGTCAATTCATCGAACGTGCCACCGAGTCGGGTGTGCGTTTGATCGAGGCCGATGGTCCACGTTTGGCCAAACTCTCAGGCGGTCACGGCCACCAAGGTGTGGCAGCGCGTGTGAGCGAAATCAAGCAAGTGCATCCTTTGGATGAGTTGATCGAAGGCATTGAAAAAATCGAAGCCCCATTGATCTTGGTGCTCGATGGTGTGACCGACCCACACAACTTAGGCGCGTGTTTGCGCGTGGCCGACGGTGCAGGTGCACATGCGGTGATTGCCCCTAAAGACCACGCCGTGGGCATCAACGCCACAGTAGCCAAAGTGGCCAGCGGTGCGGCTGAGACGGTGCCTTATTTCATGGTGACCAATTTGGCGCGCACCTTGAACGAGCTCAAAGAACGCAACATTTGGATCATCGGCACCAGCGACGATGCGCCTAAAACTTTGTACCAAGTCGACCTGAAAGGCGCGACGGCGTTGGTGTTGGGTGCAGAGGGCGATGGCATGCGTCAGCTCACGCGCAAGACGTGTGACGAGCTCATCAGTATTCCCATGTGTGGTGGGGTGGAGAGCTTGAACGTGTCTGTGGCGAGTGGTGTGTGCTTGTATGAGGCACGTCGTCAGCGCACAGTGGGCTGATCAACGCTGTTAAGCGTCCCAGCGAAACATCACATCGGCTTTGGCGCGCTCTGCCTCAATGCGTCGCGCATTGGGCTCGTCGGTGTGTTTCACCCAATCGGCAGCGTCTTGTGCGCTGCGGCCAAACTGCTGATGACGTTGCGTCAAACGGCCCACGCGCAGGTCTTGTGGCACATCGACAAACCATGTTTCATCGAGCAGCGCTTGCACTTGGTTCCATGGTGAATCACTGAGCAGCAAGTAATTGCCTTCCACCACAATGAGCGGTGTTCTGGATTGCACGGCGATCGCGCCTGCGACACCTTCTTCCAAGGTGCGTTCGTAGCTGGGGGCATAAACCACTTCATCACTGGCTTGCGTGCGAAGGCGTTTGAGCAATGCGATAAAACCAAACGCATCAAAGGTGTCTGGCGCACCTTTGCGGTCTTGTCGGTTCAAACGTTTTAGCTCGATATTGGCCAAATGAAAACCATCCATGGGGACGACTTGAATGTCTTGCGGCCATTGCACCGCCAAGGCATGAGCCAGCGTGGATTTGCCAGCGCCTGGTGCGCCGACCAAGCCCAAAATGCGGCGCTCGCCGCTGCTCAGCAATTGCGCAATGCGCTGTTGATACAGCGCAGGGATTTTCAAATCCATCCCAAAGCACCCAGCAAGGCTCCATAACCCAAGAGCAATAGCAAATGCGTTTTGGTCTTCCACACAATCAGTGTGGTGGCACCGGCCAAGACCCACAGCGGCCAATCACGCGCAGGGTTTTCGTGGTTGCCTGTGAGCAACCAACCGGTGGCAATCAGCAGCGCAATCACGATGGGGGCCATGCCGCTTTTGAAGGCTTTGACAGCCAGCATCTCGCGGTTGCGGTGCGCCCATTGTGTGGCCACAAAGGTGAGGGTGCAGGACGGAATCATGATGCCCACCATGGTGATGAGCACACCCCACAAGGCCAAGGCCACGGCAGGCCAACCTGCGGCTAAACCACCCCCTGCGTTGAGGCCCACGTTCCAACCCATCAAGGCGACAAACATCACGTTGGGGCCTGGTGCCCCTTGGGCCAAAGCGATGGACGAGGTGAACTGCGTGTCGCTGAGCCAATGTGTTTCGTCTACCAAGTAACGGTGGATATCGGGCGCAGTGGTGATGGCGCCACCCACGGCCAAGAGTGAGAGCGAGATGAAGTGCAAAAACAGCGAACCCCAATCGGCCAAGGTCATGGTGATGCTCATGCCACACCTCGCTGTTTGATGCAATGCGCAGCCCACACACTGGCCAAGGGCCCGAGGCTGAGCAGCACCCAAGCCAATGGCAATCGCAGCAGACCAATAGCCACGAAGGTGAGGGCACCAATGCCAATGCAGGTCAGCATGCCCATGGGGTTGTTTTTCAAAGCACCCATGAGCTTGATGCCCACTGCCGCAATAAGTCCTGCGGACACGGCGCCCATGCCGCGCAACATGCCTTGTGCCACGGGGGTCTCTGCCACACCTGCCACGGCGGCAGCCAGTAACAGCACCAGCACGGTAGGTGCGATCAACAAACCACTGAGTGCCGCCAATGCGCCCGCTATGCCAAAGTGTCGGCCGCCGATCATGAGCGAGAGGTTGACCACATTGGGGCCCGGCAAAATTTGCGCAACAGCCCAGTCTTCGACAAATTCATCGGTGGTGAGCCATTGTTTTTTGTCCACCAATTCCCGTTGCACAACGGCCAGCACGCCGCCAAAGCCTTGCAAGGCCAGCACGGTGAATGACACAAACAAATCGGTTTTGCTTTTAGGCGCGTTAGGCGCAGCACTGTGATGTGCGGTCATAGGGTGAGACCGCCAGCCACTTCAATCACGGTGCCGTTGATGTAGGCGGCTTCATCACTGGCCAAGAAGGCATACACGTTGGCAATGTCTTCGGGTTGGCCTAAGCGCTTCAGGGGCACTCGGTCAGTCATCTCGTGAATCACTTTTTCCGGGATGGTCGACAAGATCGGTGTTTGGATAAAACCAGGTGCCACCGCATTCACACGAATGCCTTTGGGGCCAAGCTCGCGGCTCCACGTTTTGGTGAAACCAATCACACCAAACTTGGTGGCTGCATAGTTGGTTTGGCCAAAGTTACCGTAGATGCCAACGACCGATGAGGCATTCAAAATCACGCCGCCGCCTTGCGCCACCATGGCATCCGTCACGGCTTGTGCGCAATGGAACACGCCACGCAGGTTGACATCAATCACACGGTCAAACTGTTCCAAGGTCATTTTTTGCAAACGCGCATCTTGTGTGATGCCTGCGTTGTTGACCAACACATCGATGCGCCCGAACTTGTCGAGCACAGCTTTCACAGTGGCATCGACCATCTCGCGCTGCGTCACATCGACCACAAAACCAAGGGCTTGTGCACCGATGGCTTGGCACTGTTTCACGGCGTCATCGACCGCCGCTTGCTTCACGTCACACACGATGACGATGGCGCCTTCGTGTGCGAATTTCAAAGCGGTGGCCAAACCGATGCCTTGTGCGGCGCCCGTGATGACGCTGACTTTGCCGTTTAACCGCTTGTGGTGTGTGTTTGTGTGTGTACTCATAGGCTTTAGTTTAAGCACCTGGCTCAACAAGGGGAAACACCGACTAAATCATTTACCTTGATTAAGGGAAAAACCTAATAAATCAACTTGAGTGATTAAGTAACAATAAATCAACTTGAGTGATTAATTCAAGTTTCACAACATTTTGGAGCGAGACATTCTTATGAAATTGAATCAACTGTTTTTGGCCTGCGCTGCCGCTTTGTCAGTGTCTGCAGCGGTGGCGGGCGAGGTCGAAGTTCTTCATTACTGGACATCAGGTGGTGAAGCCAAATCAGCGGCTGAGCTGAAAAAAATCATGGCTGCCAAAGGCCATGCTTGGAAAGATTTCGCAGTCGCAGGTGGCGGCGGTGACAACGCGATGACCGTGTTGAAGAGCCGTGTGGTGGCAGGCAACCCACCTTCAGCCGCGCAAATCAAAGGCCCCGCCATTCAAGAGTGGGCGCAAGAGGGCGTGTTGGCCAACTTGGACAGCGTGGCGCAAGCCGAGAAGTGGGACAGCTTGTTGCCACAGGTGGTGGCCAACGTCATGAAATACAAAGGCAACTACGTGGCAGCGCCCGTCAACGTGCACCGCGTGAACTGGGTGTGGGCCAACCCAGAGGTTTTGAAGAAGGCAGGCGTGTCTGCCATGCCCACCAACTACGACGAGTTCTTTGTTGCAGCCGACAAAATCAAAAAAGCAGGTTTCATTGCAGTGGCCCATGGCGGCCAAAACTGGCAAGACTTCACCACCTTTGAATCGGTGGTGTTGGGTGTGGGCGGTGCCAAGTTTTACCAAGATGCTTTGGTCAAGCTCGACCCCAAAGCCTTGAACAGCCCGACCATGAAAAAGTCGCTCGAGACCTTCCGCAAGATCAAGGGTTACACCGATGCCGCATCGCCTGGCCGCGATTGGAACTTGGCCACGGCCATGGTCATGCAAGGCAAGGCAGGTTTTCAGTTCATGGGGGACTGGGCCAAAGGTGAATTTGTCGCTGCGGGCAAAAAACCAGGCAAAGACTTCTTGTGCGCAGCAGCCCCAGGCACCGCTAAGTCTTACACCTTCAACGTCGATTCATTTGCGATGTTCAAGCTCAAAGATGCCAGCGCACAAAAAGCCCAAGGCGATTTGGCGGCCGCCATCATGAGCACAGACTTCCAAGAAGTATTCAACCTCAACAAAGGTTCTATCCCTGTGCGCTTGAACATGTCGATGGCCAAGTTTGACGACTGCGCCAAGCTCTCTAGCAAAGATTTCGTGGACACCGCCAAGACTGGTGGTTTGGTCCCCTCCGTGGCCCACGGCATGGCGATTTCGCCAGCGACCGAAGGCGCGATCAAAGATTTGGTGAGCCAGTTCTGGAACGACGACAAGATCAGCATTGACGACGGTCAAAAGCGTCTTGTTGCAGCGGCCGCCACCAAATAAACAGCAGCTTGACTGTTGAAACATAAACCTTGGAGATACAAACAATGAAGATGAAATTAACTTGCGTGGCTGCTGCTTTGTGCTGCTTGAGCACAGTCGCTTTGGCCGCTGATGTGGGCGGTGTGGAAGTCACAGGCTACAGCCGTGGCGGTGGTGTCTACACGTACAACAAAGACCAACAGATCAAAGGTGGCTTGACACTCGGCGGTGACTTGCAAAAGTACCGTTTGGGTAACGAGGGTGACTATGGTGTTGAAGTCAACATCGCCAAAACCTTTGACGTCGAAGGCGTGAAATACAAACTCGATTACATGCCCACCAAATGGAACAGCGGCAACGTCGGCACAGAACAAGCCTTTGTGGAGATGAGTGGTTTGGGTTTTGCACCCGAAGCCAAAATCTGGGCTGGCCAACGCCGCCTTCGTATTCAGGATGTGCACATCGTGGATAAGTTCTTGCTGGACTATGGTGTGAATCAAGGTGCAGGTTTTACCGACTTGTCAGTGGGAAGCGTCAAAGTGGGAGCTGCTTTGCAGACAGGTGACACCTTTGACAAAAAGATGATTGCCGGCACCTCTGCCAATCGCTTGAATGTGGACATTTCAGACATCAACAGCAACCCCAATGGCAAGGTCCGCGTGATGTTGACTTCGGTCAGCACTTCGGGGCTGGCAAGCAGTGGTGGTTCTGGGGTTTCTGTGAACCACAACCAATCTGATTTTTTGGTCAAAGGTTTGACCAATAGCTTGTTCTTGCAAACATCCAGTGGCTATGCTGCATTGAACGGACAGTTCAACAATTTTTACAACGTCTATACCGGCAGTACAGTGCAGGAGTACGGTAAAAAATCAAACCGCATTGCTGACTCTATCAACTGGCAATCAGGCCGTTTTGGCGGTCAAGCCATCGTGGGTTATCAAACCACAAAGCCAGACAACAGCAGTGTCACCACCAAAGATACGTCGTTGGGTGGTCGTATCTCGTATGCCTACACCAACAACTTCAAAATGTTGGTGGAAGCCGGTACAACGTCACGTAAATTCAGTGACAACACCGCTGCTCAGCGTTTGAACAAACTCACGATTGCGCCCACCATTGCGCTGTCGCCCGATTTTTGGTCACGTCCTGAGTTGCGTTTCTATGTCACACGTGCCAACTGGAACGCTGCAGCAGCCACTGCCAATTCGGCCACGACAGATGCTGCAGGTGTTTCTCAAGCCAATACAGGCTTTGGTGCGAACGGTCGCACCTCACAAACACTCGCTGGCGTCCAGTACGAAGTGTGGTGGTAAGCAGGGGTTGAACGAGGGATTGGGAAAGGGGCAACCCTTTCCCTTTTTTGCTTCTTAAATAAAGGCATCCAGATGCAAAAGCATCGCTTAGAAACGTTGATACCCAAATTGGTGGTCGCTCCTGGCTTGTTGTTGGGCTTTGCGTTCATCTATGGCTTCATGATTTGGAACGGTGTGTTGTCAGTCACCGCGTCTCGCATGTTGCCCAATTACGAATTGGTTGGCTTGGCGCAATACGCCAAGTTGTGGGAGATGGACCGCTGGTGGGTCGCCCTGAAAAATCTCGCCATTTTCGGCATCGGTTATGTCGGCGGTGCAATGGCCCTCGGTGTGTTCCTTGCTGTGCTATTGGACCAAAAGGTACGCGCGGAAGGTTTCATTCGCACGGTGTATCTGTACCCCATGGCCTTGTCATTTGTGGTGACGGGGACCGCTTGGAAATGGTTGCTCAACCCCAGCATGGGTTTAGAAAAACTCATGCATGACTGGGGCTGGGAAAGCTTCAGCTTTGGTTGGTTGGTCGACAGCGAAATGGCGATTTACTGCGTGGTCATCGCTGGTATTTGGCAATCCGCGGGTTTTGCCATGGCTTTGTTTTTGGCGGGCTTGCGCGGGATTGATGACAGCATCATCAAAGCGGCTCAGATAGATGGTGCGTCGCTGCCACGCATTTACTGGCGCATTGTGTTGCCAGCGTTGCGTCCTGTATTTTTCTCAACCTTGATGGTGCTCTCGCATCTCGCCATCAAGAGCTTTGACCTCATCATGGCTTTGACGTCGGGTGGTCCCGGTTATGCCACGGACGTGCCAGCGACCTTCATGTACGCGATGAGTTTCACGCGTGGGCAAATTGGTTTGGGCGCTGCCAGTGCCACCATGATGTTGGCCACGGTGGCTGCGTTGGTTGTGCCTTATTTGTACAGCGAGTTGCGAGGTAAATCACATGAGCACTAAATTTTTGTCGATGCACATGTTCTCGCGTGCATTGCTGTATGTCACGCTGTTGGTCGGCGCCGCATTCTTTTTAGCACCTTTGTATGTGATGGTCGTGACCTCACTCAAAGATGCCGACGAGATTCGCCAAAACAGCTTGGTCAGTTTGCCAGGCGGGATGAATTTTGATGCATGGCGTTTGGCTTGGGACTCCGCTTGCACAGGCGCTCAGTGTTCTGGCTTAGAGCCCTTCTTTTGGAACTCGGTGTGGATGACCATTCCTGCCGTGCTGATTTCCACGACTTGGGGCGCGCTCAACGGCTATGTGCTGAGCCTGTGGAAATTTCGCGGCAGCGAAACCTTGTTTGCCTTTTTGCTCTTTGGTGTGTTCATGCCATTTCAAGTAGTGCTGCTGCCCATGAGCCAAGTGTTGGGTTGGCTCGGTATGTCTAGCTCGATCGCAGGCCTGATCTTGGTTCACTTGTTGGCAGGTTTGCCCAGCACCACCTTGTTCTTTCGCAACTACTACGCAGCCGTGCCCAAAGATTTGCTCAACGCAGCACGCATGGATGGCGCAGGTTTTTGGATGATTTTTCTGCGCATCATCGTGCCCATGTCCACGCCCATCGTGATGGTGACTTTAATTTGGCAGTTCACCCAAATTTGGAACGACTTTTTGTTCGGTGTGGCATTCAGTGGTGCGGATTCCAAGCCCATCACCGTGGGATTGAACAACTTGGCCAACACCACCAGCAGCGTCAAAGCCTACAACGTGGACATGGCCGCTGCATTGATTGCAGGCCTACCCACCATGTTGGTGTATGTGGTGGCTGGACGATATTTTGTGCGCGGCCTCACCGCCGGCGCCGTGAAAGGTTAAGAGGAATAGACATGTCTTCAGCATTGAAAATCAGCGGCATTCGCAAATGCTTTGGTCAGGGTGACAACACGGTGGAGGTGCTCAAGCGCATCGACATCGATGTGGCACCCGGTGAGTTTTTAATTTTGGTCGGCCCTTCGGGTTGCGGTAAATCCACCTTGCTCAACATCATTGCGGGTTTGGAAGAACCCACAGAGGGCAGCATTTCCATTGGTGACCGTAACGTGGTGGGCGTACCACCCGCGCAACGCGACATTGCGATGGTGTTTCAAAGCTATGCGCTGTACCCCACGATGAGCGTGGCTGAGAACATTGGCTTTGCTTTGGAGATACGCAAAGTGCCCAAGGCCGAGCGCCAAGCCCGCATTGCCGAAGTGGCGGCGATGTTGCAGATCGAACATTTGCTAGACCGTCGTCCCTCGCAACTCTCGGGTGGCCAGCGTCAGCGTGTGGCCATGGGGCGTGCTTTGGCGCGTAACCCGCAGCTGTTTTTGTTTGATGAGCCGTTGTCAAACCTCGATGCCAAGTTGCGCGTGGAGATGCGTGCCGAGATCAAACGTTTGCACCAGCTCAGCGGCATCACCAGCGTGTATGTGACGCATGACCAAGTCGAGGCAATGACCTTGGGCAGTCGCATCGCGGTGATGAAGGGCGGGGTACTGCAACAGCTCGGTACCCCCGATGAGATTTACAACCGACCCGCCAACACCTATGTGGCGACCTTCATTGGTTCGCCCACGATGAACTTGGTCGAGGGCAGGGCATCGGGGACTGGGCAGTTCACGGTAGCCGGTGCACAACTGGCTTTGGCCGTGCCCGACAACGCCAGCAAACCCACCTTGCTGGGTTTGCGACCAGAACACATCCGTTTGAATGATGCCGCGCCTTGGCGTGGTGTGGTGAATTTGGTGGAGCCCACAGGCGCCGACACCTATGTGGTGGTGGACACGGCGGCTGGCAAAGTCACGGTGCGCGCTGCGCCGCAAACACAGGTGCGCCCTGGTGATGCTGTGGGCTTGGACATTCAAGCCGAACACGTGACTTGGTTTGACCAAGCCTCGGGCTTGCGTTTGTAAAGTTCAGGTGCTACCACGCACCATCAGCTCGTAGCCGACGTCCACGCTGGGCGTAGGCACATCCTCTTCACGCATCAGGTTCAGCAGCATCTTCGCTGCGGCTTCACCAATCGCGGCGCGTGGCGTGCGAATCGTGGTCAGGCCTGGGCCAACGAGATCGCTGCCTGTGAGGTCGTTGAAACCTGCAATCGCGAGTTGCTGAGGGACTTTGATTTTCAAGCGTTGAGCCGCCAACAACGCGCCTTGGGCCAAGTCATCGTTACAGAAGAAGATGGCGTCAATGCTGGGGTCTTGGGTCATGATGTGTTGCAGCATCTCCCCCCCCAAAGCCATGGATGACGGCGATTTGTTGGTGTAGCTCAAGGCCTTGTCATACAGCTTGGCCGCCTTCAGCGTTTTGCGCCAACCGTCCAAGCGCTGCATGGTGCGTGGGTCGAGTTGGGCCGCTGCAAAGGCAATGCGTTGGCGACCACGTTGCAGCAAATGCTCGGTCAACGTCATGGCCGCTTGTGTTTGTGAGAACCCCACACTGTTGACATCGGGCGATTGGGCGAGCTCCATCATGTGCACACACGGAATGCCACTTTTTTCAATCAACTCACGCGCTGCATCGCTGCGGTCTAAGCCTGTGACCAAGATGCCTGCAGGGCGGTGTTGCAACTGTTCGCGCAAGAGTTGTTCTTCTTCACGGGTGTCGTAGTGGGTGATGCCAATCAAGGTTTGGTAGCCTGCATGGCGCAGTGTTTTTTGGATGGACTCCAACACGTCCACAAACAAGTTGTTGGACAGCATCGGAATCAACACCGCCACGTGGTCGCTGTGGCGCGAGGCGAGGGCGCGTGCGGCGGGGTCAGGGGCGTAGCCCAGTTTCAAAGCAGCAGCTTTGACGCGTTCGGTCAAATCAGAGGCCACCGCACGTTCACCGCGTAACGCACGCGACACGGTGATGGGGCTGACCTTGGCCAAAGCGGCCACATCCGCCAGCGTGACGCGGCCTGTGGCGCGAGAACGGGTTTTGGTGGGCTTCATAGGGCTCAGGGTTTTTGCTAGGTTGGGAACTGTATGGTTTGTTTATGATAGCGCTATCCAAGAGTGAACGATGTGATGGTTATCACGGAGTTTGCTCTACTTTTTACCAAAATGGGATAGCGCTATCCAATCTATGAATGAATCTGAGTTGATGAGTCCTGTGGTCATCATGGGTGTGGCCGGTTGCGGCAAGTCCAGCTTTGCGGCAGCCTTGTCGCAGGCCTTGGGCTGGCAGTTGATTGAAGGTGATGAGTTTCATCCGCCTGAAAACGTCAACAAAATGCGCGCAGGCATTCCATTGACCGATGATGACCGTGCAGGTTGGTTGGATGTGTTGGCCAACGCGCTGGTGCAACGTGGCCCGCATGCGGTGCTCACGTGTTCGGCCCTGAAGAAAGCCTACCGCGACCGTTTGCGCCAAAGCGTGCCAGCCTTGCGTTTTGTGCACCTGGACCTCACGCGTGAGCAATCCATCGCGCGTGTGACGCAACGACCCGGCCACTACTTTCAGCCCGCGTTGGTGGACAGCCAGTTTGCGGCCTTAGAAAAACCAGTGGACGAAGCCGGTGTGTTCACCGCAGACGCCACGCAAAGTATTGAAACGATCCAGGCACAGGTGTGTGCTTGGTTGCAAGCCAAGGAGTGTGTATGAGTACAAATCAAACCACCTCACGCAGTCAGTCCATCGCGCACGTGATGATGGCCGCGTGTTTGGGTGTCATGGCGGTGGCCGTGTTTTTCAATGTGGTGTTGCGCTACGGTTTTGGCAGCGGCATTGCGGCGAGTGAAGAGCTCTCGCGTTTGTTGTTTGTGTGGATGGTGTTCATTGGCGCCACCGCAGCTTATCCAGCGGGAGAGCACATGGCCTTCACCAGCTTCGTCGCTGGTTTACGCCATCACCCCAAAATGCTCCAAGCCTTGACGATTCTCATTCGTGCCTTGGTGATTGTGAGCTGCGTGATGTTGGGCCGTGGCGCTTGGCAGCAGGTGGAAGTGGGTTTGTCTAGCAACTCGGTGGTGTTGGGTTACCCCAATTGGTTGCTACCGTTGCCTGTGTTGTTGTCCTCATTGGCGATTGGCTTGATGGCACTCAAAGAATTGATTCAGAACAAAGCTATGGATTTTGACCACGGCGTGGACGTGGAGTAAACAGCATGACACCAGAAGCACAAGCATTCATTGTTTTCTCAGCGGGCATGTTGTTGCTCATGGGCATTGGCCTGAACATGGCATTTGCCTTGGTTCTCACAGGCGCAGGCATGGCGTGGACCCTTGATTTTTGGGACACCCAGTTACTGGCCCAAAACTTGGTCGCGGGCGTGGACAGCTTTCCATTGCTGGCCGTGCCGTTTTTCATCTTGGCAGGTGAGTTGATGAACTCGGGCGGCATCAGCCGCCGCATCATCGACATGGCGCAAGCTTGGGTGGGTCACATTCGTGGTGGTTTGGGTTTTGTAGCGATTGGTGCTGCGGTGCTCATGGCGAGCATGAGCGGTTCTGCCTTGGCCGACACCGCCGCGTTGGCCACCATTTTGTTGCCCATGATGAAACGCCAGGGCTACCCCATGCACACCTCGGCAGGCTTGATTGCTTCGGGCGGCATCATTGCGCCCATCATTCCGCCGTCCATGCCTTTTGTGATTTATGGCGTGACCACCAACACATCCATCTCTTCTTTATTCTTGTCTGGCATCGTGCCCGGACTGATCATGGGCATTGGTTTGATCGTGGCGTGGAAGCTTCAACTGCGCGACATGGATTTGCCTCAAGGTGAAAAACTTCCCTTGATCGAGCGTTTGCACGCCACACGCAAAGCCTTCTGGGCCATGCTCATGCCGCTCATCATCATTGGTGGCATGAAGACGGGTATCTTCACGCCCACCGAAGCCGCTGTGGTCGCCGCGTTTTATGCCTTGGTCGTTGCGTTGGTGATTCACCGCGAAATGAAGCTGATGGAGATTCACGAGGTCTTGGTGCG
>JACCDT011700178.1_pt1 | contig 14687 bp, 12 predicted proteins | sample 7446291 | NCBI WGS metagenome assembly JACCDT01 (sample SAMN15323446, study PRJNA562643) | freshwater metagenome | isolation source: river surface water | place: USA:Blue River Watershed | collected 2017-08-17
ACATGGGCAATTGACCCTCCCGCTTCTTTAATCTTTCCTTTAATTCCTATAAAAATATAGCTTGCATTTGCAATAATGGTATAGAAGCTTAACAGGATAGCCACCCAAATGGAGCCTTGGAAAACCGGTCCTTTTCTGTCATAAGCAACTTCACCCCAAAAAATAAAGCAGCTACTAACTAAAAAACTTATGACCAGTGGAGTCAACATTTTTTTCCAAAAGTAAGTTGCATCGGTTCTGCGATATTTAAGGTAATGGCTAACTGCAGTTAGCAATGCCATTATGATCGCAACATAAATCTGTACACTATTGTAGGAGAATTCAACATCTGCTGGTGGGGCCAGTTTTATGTTAAACAGTTTATTAAAAACAGGAAGGGATGTTTGTCCAATAATTACTAAGGCTGATAAAAAAATAACCAGAGAGCCAATAAACATCCAAAATTCTCGGCTGCTTGTTTCTTCTTCTTTTTTAATAGTGGGAATTTGGTTGTAAGACTTGAAAAACCAAAGTAATGCAGGAATTGTAAATACAAGTAGAAAGCTAAGTAGTTGCCAGTTCATGCCTAAATCTGTGAAAGCATGTACAGAGGTTTCGCCTAATATTCCACTACGCGTAAGAAATGTTGAATAAAGAATAAAAAGATAAGTCAAAATGAAGAAAAGGAAAGTAGCACGAAGTGAATGTCCTGTTGCTTTAAAGATCAGGAGTGTATGCAAACCTGCAACACCTGTCATCCAAGGAACTAAGGAAGCATTTTCTACGGGATCCCAGGCCCAGTAGCCACCAAAACTCAATGATTCATACGCCCACATTCCTCCCATCATAATCCCAACGCCTAATACTGCAGTAGAGAAAAGAGCCCAGGGCAATGTTAATTTGGTCCAGTCCTGGTATTGTTTCGTCCAAAGCGCTGCAATCGCATAGGCAAAAGGAATAAGTGTTGATGCAAATCCCATGAATAGAACAGGAGGGTGAATAACCATCCAGTAATTTTGTAGCAGAGGATTTAAATCATTTCCATCTTTGATTGAGCTGAGGTAATCGGGGCGCAATGGTTGCGAAAGATCAAAGTTTAAGTGTAAGGCTGGGGCATTATCAAGTACTCCACTATCTCGAAGTAATATGAAGGGATTTGAGCCCATTTTCCAACCAAGGATGTAGATGCCAGTAACCATGGTGGCTAGTGCAAATTGTGCAAAACTTACAACTGACATAACAGGTGCTTCCCATTTACCGGCACTGCGTATAAGTAGTAAGCCTAAAATACTCTGACAAAGCCCCCAAAGTAAAAAGCTGCCCTCTTGTCCCTCCCAAAAGCAGGCTAATAGATATTTAAATTCAAGAGAACGACTACTATGTTTCCAAGCATAGTGATACTCGAATAAATGATTTTGTATAATATAAAAAAGTAATCCAAAAATGGCTACAACAGAAAGGGATTGGGCAATGAAGCTAATTCTTCCTAGGTTTTTCCATTGAAGTTTATCTGATTCGCTCGTTGCACGTTGGGAAAGAAAATAAGATACACTAGCTAATGCAGCACCCACCAAAAAAAGGAGAATAAAAAAATGACCAAATTGACCGGGTAGTAAATGTTCACCAATATATCTCATAATTAATCTTCAATTAGGGTTGAGTACGCGGATCAGGGACGCTGCCAGGATGTTTCAAACCTTTAGCCTCTTCTTCCTTGTATTTAGATGGGCATTTAGTCTGGATTTCCTCACACACAAATGTTCCGTCTTGGTATTTTCCTTTTAGAACAATTCGCTCACTCATTTCTAGATTTTCAGGTTTTGCGCTATGATAAACTACCGGAACTGTAACTCCCAAAGAATCAATTGCAGTGAATCGGAGATAATTGGGATTTTTAATTGCATCGTATTCGAGAGGGGCCGATTTGTCAAGCTTTGCCATTAAATGAACAAATTTGCCAGGTTTTTGCATGGCAGTTTCAATTGTATCATAGGTGCTTGCCGTGTTGGTGTAGCTGATTAAAACTCCAATTGAAGCGGCAATGAAAATGAGCAGAACAAGGTGTATTTTCTTCATAATTTAAATTCGGTTGCAAAGGTAGTTTAATCTCGTTGGGAACTAGAACAAATCCCTTCCGTTTCCCCGGCTCCTTCCTATATTTGCAAAACTAACACTTGTTTGTATAAAAATTTCAGGCATGAAATTCCAGTTATCAGAAGAACAGTTGATGATTCAGCAGGCTGCAAGAGATTTTGCACAAAATCAATGCTTACCCGGTGTCATTGAGAGAGATGAAAAGCAGCAATTCCCGTATGAACAGATTATGCAATTAGCCGATTTAGGATTTATGGGTATGATGGTAGATCCAGCCTACGGAGGTTCGGGACTTGATACAGTTAGTTATGTTTTGGCCATGGAGGAGATTAGTAAGGTGGATGCTAGCACCAGTGTATGTATGAGTGTTAATAATAGCTTGGTTTGTTATGGGATACAGGAATTTGGAACTGAGGAGCAAAAACAAAAATATTTAACACCACTTGCGCAGGGTAAAAAAGACGGTAAGCTATACATCGGTGCTTTTATGCTCAGTGAACCTGAGGCGGGTAGTGATGCCACTTCTCAACGCACTACTGCAGAGGATAAAGGAGATCACTATTTATTGAATGGTACTAAAAACTGGATTACAAACGGGGGAAATGCTTCGGTATATCTTGTTATTGCGCAAACTGATGCTGCCAAAGGTTCCAGAGGAATTAATTGTTTGATTGTTGAAAAAGATTGGCCTGGGGTAGTTGTGGCTGCCAAGGAAAATAAGATGGGTATTCGCGCCAGTGACACCCATACAGTTTTGTTTAATGATGTAAAAGTGCCAAAAGAAAATAGAATCGGCCCAGATGGCTTTGGATTCACATTTGCTATGAAAACATTAGCGGGTGGACGAATTGGTATTGCTGCGCAAGCATTAGGTATTGCTAGTGGGGCATATGAATTCTCCAAGACATATGCTAAAACAAGAAAGGCATTTGGGACAGAAATTATGAATCATCAGATTATTGCTTTTAAACTTGCTGATATGGCCACGCGGACAGATGCCGCTCGTTTACTTTGCTTAAAATCAGCCTGGGAAAAAGACCAGGGACTGGATTATACGGTTAGCTCATCAATGGCTAAAGTATTTGCCTCTGAAACCGCTATGTGGGCTGCCACAGAGGCAGTTCAAATACACGGCGGTTATGGATACGTGAAGGAATACCATGTAGAGCGCCTCATGCGTGATGCCAAAATCACACAGATTTACGAGGGCACCAGCGAGGTGCAGCGAATTGTGATCAGCAGAGGTATTTTAAAGTAGTTTTGCGGCATGCCAGTGCAACCGGAACTCTTTTTTAAGCTTAAGGAAGAAATTAATGCGAACGGTGCCACGCTGGTGGCGGTGTCTAAAAAGAAATCTGTAGAGGAAATTAAAGCGCTCTATGATTTAGGACAACGTGATTTTGGTGAAAACTATGTGCAAGAATTACTCCAAAAACAACCCCTTTTACCGGCAGATATTCGGTGGCATTTTATTGGGCATCTGCAACGAAATAAAGTAAAATCAATTCTCCCGTTTTGCAAATTGATTCAGGGCGTTGATCGATTGGAATTATTGGAAGAAATCAACAAGCAGGCTTCAAAATTAGAACGTGTGGTAGATTGTTTGTTGCAAGTTCATATCGCAACGGAGGAGTCAAAATTTGGGTTTGATAGCGCAGAACTCTCTGCGGTATTACCAGTGCTCTCTAGCTATTCTCATGTTCGAGTGGTTGGATTAATGGGGATGGCAAGTTTTACGGATAATCTCTCACAGGTTAGTGCTGAATTTCGATTATTGAAAAAACTTTTCGATCAATACCGGTCTTATTTTTTAATTACTGATCCATTTTTATCAATGGGAATGAGTGGAGATTACAAGATTGCATTGGAAGAAGGCAGTACGATGATACGTATTGGGAGCTTATTGTTCGGTGCTAGACAATAGAGTAGGCTATACATCATTTTTATTGTGTTATCTTAGCGCCTCTATTTAGCCTATTTACATGGAGAGAAGCTTAAACTTTTTAGAGGAAATAATTGAATCTGATCTAAACAATGGAAAATACACTTCCATTGTTACACGCTTTCCTCCAGAGCCCAATGGTTATCTTCATATTGGTCATGCCTCGAGTATTTGTTTAAATTTTGGTTTAACCAAACGGTATCCTGGTTACACTAATCTTCGTTTTGATGACACTAATCCTGTTACGGAGGATACAGAGTATGTTGAAAGCATCAAAGAAGATGTTAGTTGGCTTGGTTTTGAATGGAAGCATGAGCGTTATGCCAGTGACTATTTTGATCAATTGTATGAATATGCACATGCCCTGATTGATAAAGACTTGGCCTATGTAGATGATTTAACAGCTGATGAAATTGCTACACAAAAAGGTACGCCCACAGAGCCTGGCATCAATAGTCCTTATAGAAGTCGTTCAATTGCAGAGAATAAAGATCTATTTGTTCGGATGAAAAACGGGGAATTTCCCGATGGGGCTAAAACCTTACGCGCAAAAATTGACATGTCGCATTCAAACATGTTGATGCGCGATCCCATCTTGTATCGTATCAAGCACGCTGCTCATCATAGAACAGGTAGTCGCTGGTGCATTTATCCCATGTATGATTTTGCGCACGGACAAAGTGATTCTATTGAGCAAATCACCCATTCTATTTGTACACTTGAGTTTGTACCACACCGAGAGCTGTATGATTGGTTGATTCAGCAACTGACTATTTATCCCTCTCATCAATATGAGTTTGCACGTCGAAATATTAACTACACTGTTACGAGCAAACGCAAGTTGTTACAATTGGTAACTGAAAAAAAGGTTTCGGGTTGGGATGACCCTCGAATGCCAACGATCAGTGGTTTACGTCGTAGAGGATATACTCCTGAAAGTATCCGTGAATTTTGCGAACGCATTGGTGTTGCAAAGCGGGAAAATATGGTAGATGTAGGGCTATTGGAGTTTTGTGTTCGCGAGCATCTAAATAAGATCTCACTCCGACGGATGGTGGTATTTGACCCCTTGAAAGTGGTGATCACTAATTACGAAGGCGAAGAGTTTTTATCATCAGAGAATAACCCCGAAGATCCAACTGGTGGATCAAGACAAATTCCATTTAGCAAAGAGATATATATCGAACGCGATGACTTTATGGAGAATCCTCCAAAAAAGTATTTTAGGTTGGCACCTGGACAGCTTGTACGTTTAAAAAGTGCCTACATTATAAAGTGTGACGAAGTGATTAAGGACGCGGATGGTAGCGTAACTGAATTGCACTGCACCTATATCTCCAATAGTAAAAGTGGTTCGGATACCAGTGGTATAAACGTGAAGGGTACTTTACACTGGGTTAGTGCAGCTCAAGCTGTAAAGGTGGAAGTGAGGTTGTATGATCGCTTGTTTAATGTTGAAGATCCAACAGATGAATCACAGGATTTTATGCATTATCTTAATCCAAACTCTCTTACAGTTTTACCTACTGTAATGGCAGAGCCTTCATTATTGGAGGCTTCACCAACGGAACGTTTTCAGTTTATTCGAAAAGGCTATTTTGTGTTGGATAAAGAAAGCAATCCAAAGCAACTTGTATTTAATAAGACAGTGGGCTTAAAAGATGGATGGACTCCTGAAAAAGGGAAATAAGATCTATTGGTGCTCTCCAAATACTTTTCTCAAGGTATCTGCAATTTCTCCCAGTGTACAATAGTTTTCAACCGCAGCGATAACGGCAGGCATTAAATTTCTTCCGTCTAATGCATTTTTTTTGATTTGCTCTAGGCAGTCAATGCATTGCTGGTTGTTTCGCTTTGCTTTTAACTGATTCAATCGTTCCGTTTGTTTATTGCGAATGGACTCATCAATTTTAAGTATCGGGATTTTTGACTCTTCTTTTTGGATAAATTGATTGACGCCTACAATGATCTTTTCTTTTTTTTCTAGTTGTTGTTGAAAACGGTAGGCACTGGCTGCAATTTCATCTTGCATATATCCCTGTTCAATGGCAGCTACACTGCCTCCTATTTTTTGAATGGTATCAATGATTTGGCTCGCTTCTTTCTCCATCTCATTGGTTAGGCTTTCGATAAAATAGGAACCTGCCAATGGATCTGCTGTGTCTGGTACGCCACTTTCGTGTGCAATGATTTGCTGGGTCCGCAACGCAATACGAGCTGCTTCTTCCGTTGGTAAACTTAATGCTTCATCATATCCATTCGTATGAAGGGATTGCGTGCCACCCAAAACAGCGGCTAAGGACTGAATTGTTACACGGGCGATATTGTTTAAAGGTTGTTGCGCTGTCAATGTACTACCGCCGGTTTGTGTATGAAAGCGAAGCATCATGGCTTTTGGATCTTTAGCACCCAGCTGTTTCATCATCTTTGCCCACATTCTTCTGGCTGCTCTGAATTTTGCAACTTCTTCAAAAAGATTATTGTGCGCATTGAAGAAAAAAGAAAGCCTTTTTCCAAATACATCAATGTTTAATCCCTTTTTTAATGCAGCCTCCACATAAGCTCTTCCATTGCTCAATGTAAATGCAATTTCTTGGGCCGCTGTGCTTCCCGCCTCACGAATGTGATACCCTGATATGGATATTGTATTCCATTTCGGTAGTTCGGTGCTACACCATTCAAAAATATCTGTGATTATGCGCATGGAGGGCTGCGGTGGGTAGATGTAGGTTCCACGTGCAGCATATTCTTTCAGGATATCATTTTGAATAGTACCACTTATCTCCTTAAGGTCACATCCTTGTTTTTTTGCCAACGCCACATAAAATGCTAGTAATATGAATCCTGTCGCATTAATAGTCATGGAGGTGCTGATCGTGTCTAATTTTATATTCTTGAACAGAATCTCCATATCTTCTAAGGAGTCAATGGAAACACCAACTTTTCCTACTTCGCCCTCTGAGAGAGGGTGGTCACTATCGTAACCAATTTGCGTGGGTAAATCAAAGGCAACGCTTAATCCGCTTACCCCTTGTGATAAAAGGTAATGATAGCGCTGGTTACTTTCCTCTGCAGTAGAAAAGCCAGCGTATTGCCGCATCGTCCAATGCCGACCTCTGTACATGTCTGGCTGTACTCCACGCGTATAGGGGAACTCACCGGGTAATTCAGGGCTAACAGATCCACTGTCAGTGGCTGCGTACACTTTTTTTATTTCAATACCTGAATCTGTAAATTTTTTTGAATTGTCCATAATAAGCGTTTAAGTGGACATCAATTTTTTTGCTTCTCGATTCAATGTTTGAGTGACTATCTCAAAAAGCGGTCCTTCGGGTTTAGCCATTTCTGTTTCCAGTATTTTTCTTGTAAAATTGGCAGCGCTCTCGTTGGGGGAGAGTGAAGAAAATAGTTGGTTAATAAACAAGATTTCTTGTTCTTTCAAATTTTTTACCGCATCCCAGGCAATAGGGCTTACATAGAGCTGTTGGGTAGAGTTGTATTCGAACTCTTGCCTGATATTTTCGATTAAAATCTGTTTCATTTCTAAAGCAGAGAAACTAGGTTGATAAAGTCGGTTGATTAATTGGGGGAGTGAAATCCTTTCAGCCAATAGCACAAGCCGCTCATATGCCTGTAATCGCAAAGGAGTTGTTTCAAAAGCTGGCTGACTAGGGGGCAAAATGTTTTTGGACCGAGAATTGAGAAAGGCTAGGGTGGCTACCACTATTCCAATTATTGAAAGAATTAGACTAATTAATTGTATGTCAAACTGCATAGTGCTGTTGTTGTCAAAATGTAAAAGTAAATGGATTCAGCAGGTTTTTATAATTTTGAACTATGGAATTAGTTGCATCAGTACCCGTTTCATTAACAGCGGGGGCCATTAGTGCTATAAAAAAATTAAGGGAGGAACCCAGTTTTAATCCTGAAAAACACCTTCGTATCGGCGTTAAGGGTGGGGGGTGTTCTGGGATGACTTATGTACTAGAATTTGATTTTGCTACAGACAAAGATCTGTATTTCAATATTGATGGAATTTCCTGTGTCATGGAAAAGTCTCATGAGATTTACCTTCATGGAATGCAGGTGGATTGGCAGGACGGCCTGCAGAATAGGGGCTTTACGTTCACTAATCCAAATGCCAGTAACACCTGTGGATGTGGAACAAGTTTTGCAGTGTAACAGATTAGGTTGACCTCAATAAAAAAACCGGAAGTACTACTTCCGGTTTTTTAGTGGCAATAATTTAATACTATCCTTTATTCTTTTTCTTGGATTTTCCTTGTAAGTCTACCAGGATCGGCGCAGCTACAAAAATGGAAGAGTAAACACCGGTGATAACACCCACGAGCATTGCAAAGGCAAACCCTCTTGTTACTTCCCCACCTACTAAGAATAGAATCAGAATAGTCAAGAATACAGTCAACGATGTCATGATTGTTCTGCTCAATGTTTCGTTGATTGCTCTATTGATTACTTCTCCCATCGGAGCGTTAGGCATGAGTCTTGAATCTTCGCGAATTCTGTCAAATACAATAACAGTATCATTCATTGAGAAGCCAATTACGGTTAGTACAGCTGCAATGAAGTGCTGGTCAATTTCTAATGGGAATGGAACCAATTCCTTGGCGAAAGAGAATACAATTAGTGTAACAAATACATCGTGTAGTAAGGCTACAATTGTTCCTAATGAATATCTCCAATCACGGAAACGGATGAAGATGTATAAGAAAATTACCAAAAGGGCAAAGAGTGTAGCTTTTACTGCGCCGGATTTGAGGTCGTCAGAGATGGTTGGTAAAACCTTCTTGGTTTGTGGAATGTAACGATCTGTTTTGAAGTCTTGGAAAGAGAGGTTTGAAGGAATATATTTTTTCAGTCCCTCATACAGTCTGTACTCCACAATAGAATCGGCAACGGGCCCTCTTGTGTCTTTAATCAAGTAAGAGGTAGTGATTTCGAGTTTAGAGTTGTCGCCTATTGTTTTTATAATTGTGTTTTCTCCTTCAAATGATTGATTCAGGTCTTTGCGAACAGATTCCATGTCAACTTTCGTTGGGAATTGCACTGTATAGCTTCTACCTCCGTTGAACTCAACTCCATAGTTGAATCCGTTGAAGAAGGAGCCAATGCCCCCTAAAAGCACTACGATAGAAATTACATAGGCAACTTTTCTGTACTCAATAAACTTGTATTTAGCATGCTGGAAAATGCGGGTGGAAATAGCAGTAAAGTACTCTACATGCTTTTTCTTGTTTGTGAATAAATCACTTACCCAACGGCTAACCAGGATACCGCAGAAAAGAGAAAGCAATAATCCTAAAATCTGTGTGGTAGCAAAACCTTTTACAGGCCCTAGTCCAAAATAGAAAAGAATGATTGCAGTTAAGAGAGTAGTAATGTGTCCATCCAGTACTGGAGGCAGAGAACGACTATATCCATCACTGATAGCCGTCAAATAACTTTTTCCTCTCTTCAATTCTTCTTTTATGCGCTCGTAGATAACCACGTTAGTGTCAACCGCCATACCAATAGTTAGAACTAAGCCGGCAATACCAGGAGCAGTCAATGTAGCACCCAAACCAGCGAGAATTCCAACTGTGAAAAGGAGGTTTAAGATAAGAGCAATGTTGGCAATCCAGCCACTGGTATTATAATAAAGAAGCATGAGTGCAAAAATCACTAAGAAGGAAACGATGAAACTCATAGAACCTCCTTGAATTGCCTCCTCACCGAGTGTTGGACCTACTTGTTGCTCCTGAACAATTTTTGCAGGGGCAGGGAGTTTACCAATTTTCAAAATATTTGCAAGATCCGCAGCTTCCTGTTGTGAGTAATTGCCGGAAATAGAGGAAACGCCATTGGGAATAGGAGAAATAACATTGGGAGCAGATTGTACTACATTGTCTAGCACAATAGCAATTGGGTTCCCCACATTTTCTTCAGTCATTCTTTTCCAAATGGCTGCTCCAGCGGGACGCATGGTCATCTCAATCTGTACTTTACCGTATTGGTCAAAGTCTTGGCGAGCATCAGAAATTGCATCCCCCTCTAATTTAGCTGTTGTTCTATTATATGTTTTTAATGCGTAAAGCGGAACAATTGAAGCCGATACTCCTTTAGCATCTTTATCGGGAACTCCAAATGCCCAAATTACATCTGATGGGAAGTTGTTAGCAAACTCATCTAGGTAAGAGCGAACAAGCGCAGAGTCTTTTATTGCAACCATTGCGGTTGCTCCCTGGTATACAACGGCACCTTTTTCATCCTGGTAAGGTTGTATGAATTGAACATAGTTGGTAATCGAGTTAGAAGGTATGGAAGCTGTACTTGCCTTTTTGCTTGTGTCTGTTGGTTTCTTGCTTATCGCATCGGAGAGTTTCTTAGTAGCTCCAGTGTCTTTTGTGCCTGTTGTGCCATCTGCTTTAGCAAGAGAAGTAGAATCTTTTTTAGCAGTAGTATCCGTTGCTCCACCATACTTCACGTTGAAAGCTTCAATGGTGCGCTGCCAGCCAGTAGCATAGTTGTTGTTCTTGAGTGTGTAAACTTCCCAGAATTGAAGATTGGCTGTGCTCTGCAAAAGCTTGCGGACTCTTTCTTTATCCTTTATACCTGGTAATTCAACGGTAATTAAACCACGATTCGGAATAGGGTTGATAGAGGGTTGAGCAACTCCAAATTGGTCAATACGCGTGCGGAGACGGTCAAATGTAAGATCAAATGCAGCTCTTGCCTGCTCTCGGATGTAACTTTCAACCTCTTGATCTGTAGATTTTATATTGATCGCGTTTGAACTTGCGCCGGAGAACAAAGTAGCCAGCGGACGAGTTGCTTCTAATTTGCGATACTCTTGGATAAAAAGAGTAATAAAGTCTGCATCGCTATTCGCTTTTCTTAAATCTGCATTTTTAAGAGCATTTAAAAAATTTGGATCAGCTGAGTTGTTAGACAATGAACGCAATAAACCAGACATTTCCACTTCAAGTGTTACGTTCATACCACCTTGCAAATCCAGTCCTAAGTTTAATTCCTCCTCTTTTGCCTTTTTATAACTCATGGCACCGTTAATACCATAGGTTACAGTTTCGTTTTCACTGGCTTTGATTAAGCTATCTTGGTAAGCACGTTTTCTGTTATCCAGAAATTCTTGCCACACTGCCTGTGAATCCTTGTTTGAGGGGTATTTGACAGAGGGGGTGGGATACGACTTGCTGACGTATTGTGCGGCCTTATCGGCTGCCTTTTGTTCAAAATTTTTGACCAGCCAGGTAAAAGATAACTGGTACAAAGAGTAGATGATCAACAGCGCGGTAAAAAAGCGAACCAAACCTTTCAGTTGCATGAGTATTGATTTACTGAATTTTAAAGGACGGCAAATATAGCTTTTTCAGGGGATTTTAGGCATAAAAAAGGCCTTGTTTCCCTCTGCTAGAAAATTAGATTGCCGTATCTTGCTTTTCACCCATCTCTGCTAAAATGCCACACTTATCTTCCCTTTTGAATCGCTTCAATGAGCCTGAAACCCTAAAAATGGCCAAACTGGGCCGCGAATTAAGGGCAAACGGAATTGACGTAATTGACCTGAGCTTAGGTGAGCCAGATTTTGATACCCCTAACCATGTCAAACAAGCTGCGATCCGTGCCATTGACGAAAACTGGAGTCATTATACACCGGTTCCAGGATATTTGGAATTACGAGAGGCCGTATGTGAAAAGTTGAAACGCGATAACGGACTGAAATATACACCCACCCAAATTGTTGTTTCTACAGGTGCAAAGCAAAGTCTTGCTAATTTGATCCTTTCTCTGATTGATGAAAACCAGGAAGTGATTATTCCTACACCTTATTGGGTCACATATAGCGAGCTCGTTAAAATTGCGCGTGGTAAAGTGGTAGAGATTCGGACGAGTGCAGAAAGTGGGTTTAAAATCACCCCTTCACAATTGGAGGCGGCTATTACCCCTCAAACACGCGTTTTTTTGTTTTCATCTCCATGTAATCCAAGTGGTGCAGTTTATAACGAAAAGGAGTTAGAAGCACTAGTTAGAGTTTTTGAAAAATACCCAGACATTACGATTATTTCGGATGAGATCTATGAGTATATCAATTTTGTTGGCAATCATGTAAGTATCGCTTCATTTCCTTCGGTAGTTGACCGAGTAGCGATCGTTAATGGCCTGAGTAAGGGTTTTGCAATGACAGGTTGGAGGGTAGGGTATATAGCCGCATCAGAAACTATTGCAAAAGCTTGCGAAAAAATTCAAGGACAATTTACCAGTGGAACAAACTCTATTGCACAGCGTGCAGCGATTGCAGCCCTTCGGGAAGATCTTAGGCCCACACAGGAAATGGTAAAAGAGTTTGCAGCGCGTCGAGAGTTAGTGTTACAGCTAGTTTCTAAAATCCCAGGCATACAGTGTCCATCCCCAGAGGGAGCTTTTTACATTTTCCCCGATATGCGCGCTTACTTTGGTCGCTGGGACGGGGAACAGCAGATTAAAAATGCGGCAGATCTCTCTATGTTTCTTCTAAATAAGGCACATGTATCTTCAGTAATGGGCGATGCGTTTGGGGAGCCCAATTGCATACGTTTTTCATTTGCAAATAGTCGAGAAAAAATCAAAGAGGGTTGGGCGAGAATTCAGCAGGCTTTGGGTTCGCTGCGAGATGCTTAAGTTCCTGGTCAATTTTTAGTATCTGCGATAACAACGGTGATGTTTCATCGTTTACAATGGTGAAGTCACATAGTTTTAGTTTGAGTGATTCTTCCAATTGAAGGTCAATTCTTTTTTTTACCTGTGAAGGATCAGATTGGTCTCGCTTAATAACCCGTTGTATACGCAAAGCTGCTGGCGCGGTTACTCCTATTATGTAATCAAGTTCGGATGCAGCACCGCTTTCAAACAAAAGAGCAGCCTCCTTTATGACATAGGGTGCTTTTTGTTGTTGCATCCACTTAGTGGCGTCCTCTATAGTAGCAGGATGAACTAGTGCATTTAACCAATCTATTTTTTCTTTATCGGAAAAAACAATTTTCGATAGGTGAGCACGATTCAGTTCGCCATTCGTATATGATTCAGGTCCAAATTTTTCAGTGATAGCCTCTCTGATGGCAGGGCTCTCTACCATAATGCGCTTAGCAGCCTCATCTGCATTATAGACAGGGATGCCAAGTGATTCAAAAATGCGGGCAACTGTTGTTTTTCCACTACCGATTCCGCCCGTAAGCCCGACGCGCAACATATTATTTTTTATCTGAAGTGGCTGGCTTATTCAGGGCCTGCGTCCAATCCATGCTAATGGCAGATTTTTCAATTTTGAGGTAACTGCCTGGGCTGGTTTCGATTTGCAGCGTAGCGTCCTCGTTAACTTTATTGATTGTTGCGTGAATACCTGCAATCGTTACAATTTTATCACCTTTAGTAAGATTGTCAATGAATTCTTTTTGACTCTTAGCACGTTTTGCTTGCGGGCGAATAAAGAATAGCCAAAAAACAAGAATCATTAATCCAAGAAAAATGAATTGAAAACCTCCAAAACCAGGTTGTGCAGCTTGTTGAAGTAAATACATAATAATTATAGTTTAATTAATAGAAGAAATGGTTCCTCCAAAACTAAGGGTGTGATTTTTTGTGGGGTTAGTATTGGCGGTAACATGAACTTGTTTAGCAATCACTCCGGTGCCGCTTCCGTTGAAAGTGGCTTTGATTACGCCTTCTTCGCCAGGCAAAAGAGGCTTCTCGGGTTTTTCAGGAATGGTGCAACCGCAAGATGCTGAAACGCCTTCGATGATAAGAGGTTTATCACCTGCATTTCTAAAACGCCAAGTGATTTGTACTTCCTTACCGGGTTTTAGCTGTCCTAGTTGTCGATCAATAGAATCAATCCATTGAATTTGCGTGTACTTCGTCGTATCTTCTAGTGCAGCTTTTTGAGCTAATTGATCTTCAGTGCCTGCTTCAGAATTGGTTTGTTTGCTGATATCCCTGCAGGAAACTAAGAAAACCATTGAAAACAGAATGAGAGTTATTTTTTTCATGGTGTCAGCATTTAAAAGTAAAATTAGTTTTTCGTTGCTTTTATATTCTTCTTTTTGAAATCTGTTTTTTGCAGTTTTCCCTCTTCCTCCAATTCTTTGCGAATATTATCTAAAATTCCATTTACAAATTGACCGCTTTGAGTAGTGCTATAATCTTTTGCCATGTCAATGTATTCATTCAGGGTCACTTTTGGAGGAATGGTTTCGAAATATAAAAACTCTGCTACGCCCATCTTCATCATGATCATGTCTAGTAAAGCAATCCGGTCAGGATCCCAGTTTTTCAGTTTAGGTATTATCAATGATTCGAGATGTTTTTCCTTTTCAAGAACTGTTTTAAGAAGTGCCTGTGCAAACATCTCCTTTTCAGGATCTATAATGTTGTCAAAAGAAATACTGGATGGCTTTTGGAGAAGCGAGCCAACTAGTTGAACCACTGACTCTGCATCGTCATCAAAATTGCTATAAAGCTCTTCGATATGGGTGATAAAAGAAGGGTTAGCAAGCAAAAGATCATTTAATATAAATTCCATGATGCTCCTTTCTTCTTTCTGTTGGCGCGCAGGATCTTGTAAATAGGTCTGATATTTTTCTGTTTCAATAAGCTGGCTCTGAATTTTTCGAATTAGATC
>JACCDT011105400.1_pt1 | contig 14685 bp, 10 predicted proteins | sample 7446291 | NCBI WGS metagenome assembly JACCDT01 (sample SAMN15323446, study PRJNA562643) | freshwater metagenome | isolation source: river surface water | place: USA:Blue River Watershed | collected 2017-08-17
CAAAGATATAAAAGGAAGAGCTTTATAATATGCATAAATTTTTCACATCATCATACGATGCCAGTATCTACCTACAACAACCTGAACAAAACGCAGGTAGAGATGAGATATTAGAGGTTGGTAAACTATATTATGGTTCTATAAAAGATATTGCAAGAACCTTAATAAAATTTGATGTTTCCAATATGGGAATACCAAGCGGTTCGACTGTGTATTTAAATTTAAAATCAGCACAAGCCGAAGAAATTCCATTGGAATATACAATATATGCCAACGCCGTTTCTCAAAGTTGGACAATGGGAACGGGTACTAAATTTGATAATATAACTTCAGATGGTGTTAGTTGGAAATATAGAAATGGAAGTAATAAATGGGTTTCATATGATACAACAGCGGGCGGAGCGGTTTATGTTACATCCGGAAACACAACAACAGGTTCAGCAAACGCTGAAGGTGGGGTGTGGTATTTAAGCGGCTCAGCATCTCAATCTTATAATTATGAAGAAGCTGATATAAGAATGGATGTTACAAACATTGTTAATATATGGTTAAGTGGCTCAGTATCAAATAATGGATTTATACTTCATCATAGCTTAGAGGCTGAAAACGATACATCCGATTATGGACTACTTAAATTCTTTTCAAAAGAAACTAATACAATTTATCAACCAAAATTAGAAGTAGTTTGGAATGATATATCATTTGTAACAGCTAGTTTAACACCAACAACGGGTTCAGCAGAAGAGGGGTATAAAGTGGTACTTACTAATTTAAAAAATGAGTATCCTGCTAATGAAACTATAAAAATTAGAGTTAAAGGTAGAGATATGTATCCACTAAAATCATTTAGTACAACTTTTGAATATGACCAAGTTAAATACTTACCGACTAGTTCATATTATCAATTAGAAGATTATAAAACAGGAGAAGTAATTTATCCATTTGGAGATTATACTAAAATAAGTTGTGATTCTACATCCAACTATTTTAATATGAGTTTAAATACATTACCAATTAATAGAACTTATAAATTAAAAATTAAAATAGTTGAAAGCGGTATATCTACAATTATCGATGATAAATTAATTTTTGAAATAGTATAAAATGACAGGATTAGAAGCGATAGCACAAAAATTAGAAGAAAAAAGACAATCGGATTTAGAATCTATTCTAACTATTTCCGGTTCTCAAGCTATTGCCAAAAATGAATATGGTGTTACAATAGTAAACGAAAAAAACATAGCATCATCTTTAATATTTAAAGAATTAAGTAAACCAAAGTATGATGAAGTTGAATTAGTAAAAGCTATTGATTTAAATATCAAAGAGCTTAAACCTGATATTCCAAAACCGAATTTGGATTTAATACCAAAATCATTATATGATGACGAAGTATTACAAAATGAAGATTTAAGAAAGCAGGTATCTGATTTAACATCCGAAGTTAGTAATTTAAATACAACTATAAGTGATTTAGAATCTCAAGTACAATCAGAAATTAATGAAAGATTAGCAATTGAGCAATCTAATGATGCATTAGTTAATCAATTAAATACATTAACACAAACTGTTGATGATTTTGCTTTACAAATTCAAAATTCATTACAAAAATCAGTAGAAGAAGGTATTCTTAGAGCATCACTTCAATCACAAAATACGGGCTTTAAAGCTCAGATTCAGGCATTGATTAAACAAATTGATTCATTGAACTCTATTATTGAAGGTTTACAATCTCAATTGGGTGCGGTTCAAAATCAACAAGCGATTATACAAGGTACACAAGCACAAGCACAAGCGGCTGGAGCAGATGTTATCAACGATATAGCAATTGTTAAATTACAACCTAAAGAAGATGCAAATGCACCTAATATATGGGCTAGATTTAGCGCAACGGGCGGTAATCAATGGAAAAATGGTAAATCAATATCCATAACAAATAACGATAAACAACCAATAACTGTAACGTTAACAGCTAATAATCCTGAAAAAAGAGAATTCTATAAAATTCCACAAAAGAGCTTTACGGTTGCTGCAGGCGAAAGTAAAGATATGGAATTTACTTTAAACTTTGATGCTGTTGGAGATTTGGATTCTCGTAAAAAAGGAGGGTGGTTTAATGGTAAATCCCATTCAAAAGAATATAAAGGTGGAACTTTAAAAGTATCTATAACTCGTTCAGATGGTACTGCTAAAGATAAAACATACGAAACAGGTTTTGGTAAATATCATCCGGGTTCGTTTTAATATATAAACCATGAGTATTAAAAAATATACAAACTTTGAATTAATTGATGCTAATACATCAAATAAGGGGGAGTTTTTGCAAGAAAACGACAGATTTATAATCAATCAAAATCAAATAGAGGATACCGATTTTGGAGATTGTAAGTATGATGTTATGGAGGTGTCGGTTTATGATATCAATACAAATTTATTGCCAAATAAAAATGGAAAAAATGTTGCCTATATAAAAACGGGTGATATTAAAAACTATCTTTATAATTTAAAAAATAATGCAGGACAAAAAGAATTAGCTATTGATATTGAAAAATTATTAAACGATTTAGGATTTACAAATGGTATCCTTAAAGTAAACATAAATTTTGTTAGAAATAAAATTGGTTCTGAAAACGAATTAACCAAAGTATGGATTCAGGAAATAGCACCATCTAGAGAAGAAATTAGAATACTACCATTATCTACTACCGATATAAATGTAAATGAAAAAACAAAAAAAGAATTTATAAACGTAAATAATTTAAGTAAAGATTTTAAATATTATAAAAAAAATATATTAGATTCATTGGATTCATTAGAATCCACTTATTTGGATTCAATTGGTAATTTAATGATTAATAGATTTGGTAAAGATTTTGAATCTATTTTGCGTAAAGATTTTGGATTATCCAATTTTAATGGATTTAAAAAAAGAATATTTTCCGATTTTAAAACAAGTATAATTTACTGGCTAAATAATAGAGAATACGATATATCTCAATCTAATTTTGGACAAAAATCATTTATAAGATTTGAAGATTGTGAACAATATGATTTTCAAATGTTAATTAATGAAATTCAAAGCATATTAAGAAAAACTATTGAATATCATACTAAAACATTAAAAAGAAGAGATATTGCTATTAAAGTACTTCCAAAAGAATTTGAAATTACCGAACTTAAAAAAGAAATTAAAGATTTAGTTGGTGATATACAAATTGCCGAAAATAAAGTAAGAAATGTTTATAACCCGGAAAAAGTAGAATTGAATATTAAAGGTACTAGAATATTCGAAATAAAAACAGAGCAACCAATAAAAATAGAACCAGAACCTAAACCAATTCTTCCAATATTTGATTTGCCTCCAAACCCACCGGTTAAGGAAGAGCCAATTAAAATAGAACCTATAAAGGAAGAACCTATTAAGATAATAAAGCCAGACCCTATTATTAAAATAGAACCTGTAAAAGAAATAATTCCAACTCCATCTGAAGGTGGCGGAGGTGGTGGTCCTCGTGGCGGAGGCGGTGGCGGTGGATACTATTCTGGTGGTAGAGATTTTGGAACTGGCGGAGGTAGAGAAAATGTATATGTAGATGATGTTAGACAAAGAGAAAATATACAATAGGATATTTATAATAAAGAATAAAGAGTGGTAAAAGCATTAGAAAATATATTTGGAGGAGAACCAACTCTAAACTCATACGAAGGTACTGGTCAATACTCTGCTTTCATTGATGGTGTAGGCGGCGGAGGAGGCGGTGGTGGATATGTACCACCCGTAGAACCAAACCCACTATTTATTCCACCATCATATTCAAATGAAATAATAGGTAAATCTATTAAAGTAAATTTGATTTCAAATTCAGGCGAAGTAGAATTTTTAGAAAATGGAGTATCGAAGGGATATGGTGTAAGTACCATCATCAATTACTCACCATCATCTACATTTAATGGCCCTAAAAAATATGAAGTAGTTAAAAACGGACAAAAAGCTACTAAATATTATGAAGTTTCTATTAAGAAAAGTTATCAAACCGATAATCAATCTAATCCTATACAAGAAACTGAAATCACACCACTAACACCGAAAAGACGTGGATTTTTTGGCAGATTAAGAGATGGATTGGATGTTAGAGTAACAAATGAATCATTCGGTATCCGTAACCTATTTAAAGGTTCTAAAAAATTTAAAGTTAAAAGACCATTAAACGTAAAGCCGGTTGTCAACGCAATAGAATATAACTATTCCGAAACACTTTCTGTGCAAGAGTTTGATTTACAATCAGATGGTACATATGTAGCAAATGATATAAAAACATTCGATTTAGGTTCTGTAACTTTAAATTTTGAATTAAAATCAGTTAAAGCATCCGATGATATTATTAATACGATTACAACCGTAGAATACGAAGTAGCATTTTCATCTAACTTCAAACAAGAGTTAGGAAATAATGTAGTATTGAATTATACAATATTTCAAAACGATGGTACAATATCGGATAGTGGAAAAGTATCTCTTTCCGATAGTAATATTATCAGACAACTAAATTCAGATGCCTTAAAAGGAAGAGTAGATTTTAGAATAGAATATGTAGATAAACCATCCGAATATATTTTAACTAATATATACCAAACTACAAACACTTCTAAATTAGAAACTGCATATAAAACTGAGTTTGATTTTAGTAAGTGGAATACACAAAATTCATCATTTAGCTTACCAGCCGAACAACTTAAATCAGGTATATCGGTGGTTGTTATGTTTGAAAAAGAAATAAAAGCAGATAGGCCTATTATTTCTTTAGATACCACTCAATATGGAGTGTACGTTAAAGATTCTGATTTAGAAAAAGAAGTACAAATTCCATTCAAAACATCGAATACTGATAACGTAAGAGTGTATATTGATGGTAGAGCAGATACTATGTTAGTTCCTGCTATCGATGGAGTTGTTAAATTATATTTCCAAAAAGATTTTTCTGAAGTATATGGTACTAAAAAAATAGTTTTAGTAGCAGAGAGTAAACAATATGGAACTGGTGATTCGGTAACGGCTTTAGTTACATTTACGGCTGTAAACGATTTTCCATCAATTACACAAATAACATATACCGATTCGATTGATATACCATCTTTTTCAGATTTTAGTATAGATTTAAAATATGAATATGTATCATTTGCTTGTTCTACAATAGATGTGGATTTAAAAGCAAAAGATGGTAGTAGAATTACTTTATTTAAAAATTTAACACCAAATGGAAACATTTCTTTAAATTTAAAAGATTTAAGAGATAAGTTTTCTAACTGGGCAGGAAGTGATAATGTTACATTAATATTTAAACCATTTAATAGAAGCGGTGCTGAAGAGTTGGTTGGTAATGAATATGAAGTAAAAACATTTTTATCAATACCAACAATACAATTAGATGAGAATATCTTTTCATCTGCTATTTTTGATGCATTTTCTAATATATTAAAAGTAATTGAACCTGATAAAGAAAGTAAGTATCTAACACATCTTGCTAACTTTGATAATAATGAACAAATATTAATTTCTACTTGGGAAAATGATAATTGGACTTTATCCGATAAAACAACGGATAATTTAGGAAATATTCAATTAGGTAGTAATGTAGTTGATTCTATTATATTAAAATTATATTCACCACTACCAGCTAACGTTTCAACAAATTCAACTTTTTGGATTACTAAGTTAATGGCAAACCCATTAATTGAAACCATTGTATTAAGTGAACAATCTGAAATTAGTTGCCCACCAATAAAAGGACCTAATTTCAGTTTAGATATTGATTATGTAAAAGGGCAATCTACTAATTTTGAATCATTAGATAATTTAATATTGAGTGGTTCAACATCATCTACACAATTAGTTACAACCTATTTAAGTTCATCTTTAATCAATATGGATGAGTTAAATATTGATTATGTAAGTGGTTCAACTTATTTGTGGGAAAATTTTACACATTTCAGTTCAGCAAAAGAACGAGTAGATAATTTTGTATATAAAGTACAATTAATAGAAGCATATGAAGAATTAATAATCAGTGCATCTACAAACTACACATCCGGAAATAGTGGGTCATACACAGGTTCATTATCATCATTACAAGAAGTTGAAAGACAATTAATAAAGAAAAACGAATTGTTATCTGGATTTGATGGATTTGAAAATTTCTTATATACATCATCATCTTTATATACAACAAATGGTAGTAACTCGATAACTTGGCCATATAACGCTGGTCAAAGAATATTATCTACAAACTCAACTGTTGTAAATTGGTATTCAAATTTAATAACTTTAGCAGAAGATTTTGATATTGAAAATCCTAATTGGGTTCAAAATAATATACCACAATTTATTGTAACAAATACTGAAAATGAAAGTTTACTATTGTTTTTATCAATGATTGGACATCATTTTGATAATATATACTTTCATACAAAAGCAATAGAGAAGAGTAGAGGATTGGGGTACAATAGAAAGGATATATCGGATAAATTATTATTTGATATTTTAAAATCCTTTAATTGGGATGCTAAAAATTTATCCGCTGATACAAAATTATGGGAATATACATTTGGTAAAGATTCAGAGGGTAATATAAAAAATACCAAAACAGGCAAAGCTAGAACATACGAAGTTTGGAGAAGAATAGCAAATAATTTACCTTATTTATTAAAACACAAAGGAACTCGTAGAGGAATTTATGCATTACTATCTTGCTATGGTATTCCTTCATCAAACCTTTCAATTTTAGAATTTGGTGGACCGGAAGTAACTGATACAACTAAGAGTAAATTAGTGTATGATAATGTTACCACTGCTCTTAAATTTAATAATGGAGCAGCAATAGAATTTGAATGGAAAAACACAAATAAAAACAGAAAGCCAAATACTATTGAATTATTTGTAAAACCTTCTCAAAACACAAATTATACTGTAATTAGTGGTAGCGGATGGAATGTTGGATTACAAGCATCTACAACATCATCATATGGAAATGTTGTATTTAACTATAATACTACAAATGCAATATCATCATCATTATTACCAATATACAATGGTAAATTCTTTGGTATTTCAGTAAGTAGTGGTTCTGATGGATTAAAATTAGATGTAAGACAATCTGAAAAGGAAAGAACTATATTTGCAGAATCTATTTCATCTTCAGCAGCAACTGATTGGAATAATGGTTCTAAAATTAAATTAGGTGGTTCTTATGTAGGAAGCGTTGATGAGTTTCGTTTGTGGTCTGAAGTATTAAATACTGATAGATTTTACGAACACGTTTCATTCCCAGAAATGATTAATGGTAATCATATTTCATCTTCAACCGATGATTTATATTTCCGTTTAGATTTTGAATATCCTAAAAATTTATATGTATCATCATCTTTAATTAATGTTGATACTAACATATATTACAGTTCTTCTGTAACTAGAAATAAATTAGAAGATGGCTTAGTAGGAATTACGGGAAGTGTAACGATATTATCAGAAAATGTATCGGCATCATACTCCGCATCAGCAAGTGGATTTGACCCATCATTAACATCATATCCATATCACTTTGAAGCAATAGATAGAAGTGTTATATTGGAGGTTCCTGATATGGGAGCATCTCGATATTCAACTAATAAAGTTAGATTTGAATCACAAGAATTAGTATCAGATTTATCTTCAAAAAGTAGAGCAACTAAAAAAGCATACGACCAATCTCCAACCGATTCAAACAGAGTTGGTTTATTCTTCTCTCCTACAAAAGAGTTGAACATTGATATCGCTAAATCATTTGGTGGAATTAATTTGGATAATTATATAGGAGACCCATCAGATGATTACAAATCAAACTACTCTCAATTAGATAATTTAAGAAATTATTACTTTAAAAGATTTGATGGTAGAGATATTTATTCATACATAAACTTAATCAAACTATATGAGAAATCAATGTTTGAAGATATTAAGAATATGTTGCCGGCTAGAGTTAAAGCTACTACTGGTTTATTAATAGAACCACACATCTTAGAAAGAAGTAAAATTGCTCAAAAGAAACCAACGGGCGATGAATATCAACAAGATGTAAACATAAAATATTCAGATACAACATTATTAAATGCTAGTAGTAATCAATACGATGTTGTTGTTGACGCAAATTTAACAGATAATCTAATAGGTGAAAATTCTCAATATTATGCTACAATTTATACAGCATCTTTAGAAAATACAATAGCTGAAAGTTATCAAAACGAAGCGGAATATAACTATTATAACGATACAAATTTTATATCAGAGTATTATCAAAAAGAAGTTGTAATAGATGCTGATTTAGGAAACGCTAGTATATTATCTGAAATAGATATAAACAATACAAATACAATAGTTGGACAAACCGAATTAGAAACTATTGGATTTGGTATTTATGCACAAAGTGGTTCAGCAATCAGAACATATTTTGATGTTGATGGTAGACGAGTTAAAGAAAGAGTTAGAGTACAATTAGTTACCGAACAAAAAGAAAGAGTTGTAACTAAATTTGCTATAACCGCTTCGGCAAATGGATTGGGTGACCCTCGTGGTGGATACGTTTCAGATATACAAACTTATACTGAAACCAAATTAAATATTCAACCATTTAGTGGCTCATTTGTTCCTACTGTTGGTGGTAATATAATAAGTGTTAAAAATGTGAGCGGATACTTACCAACGCATTATAGAAATACAAACGATTTAACGAGAGGATTACAAAATTCTTTCTATAAAGGTTCAAAAAATACTGCAGCAACTACATTAGATGGAACATCCCCAATAGAAACATTTACATCTAATCCTAATACATTAAGAGTTAATAAGGCAGGTAGAGATGCAAGTGAACCAATATTGGAAGTAGAATAACGGAATTTTAAAATATTTATATTTATAAACAAAGATAATTAAAAAACTATGGGATATTTAAGTAATACTGAATTGACAGTTGATGCAATTCTTACTAAAAAAGGTAGAGAAAAATTAGCAGCTGGACAAGGATTAAACATCACTCAATTTGCTTTAGCAGATGATGAGATTGATTACACACTTTATGAACCAGCACATCCACTTGGAAGCGCTTACTACGATGCGGCAATTAGAAATATGCCTGTATTGGAAGCAAACCCAGATGAGACTCAAGTAATGAAGTATAAGTTAGTAACTCTTCCTAAGAATACAACTCGTATTCCGGTGGTTGAATTTGGTGTTCCTAACATTTCAGTAAACCAAAGAAGTGGTGAAGTATCACTTTCTCCAACAACATCTCCAGCAGGAAATAGAAGAATGGGCTATACTATTATATTAGCTAACAAAAATGCAGGTGATATTGTAGGTGAAGGAGTAACTGCTGATGTAGGCTCAGTACCTGTATTTATTGGTGATGATGTATCAGCAACCGCAGCAGTATCGAAAGGTTTAACTTTCAAATTTATTCCAAACCCATCATTAACTTCGACTATCAGAACAACTATAACTGTTTATGGTAACGAAACGGGTGGTTCACAAACAATTCCAGTAACCGTAACATACGTTCAATAATATAAACTATGGCATTAATTAGAGATAATAGAGGACAGCTTTTAGCAAGTAACTTATCCCAGTACTTAGCAGGCGCAGCAAATACCGCAGGAACTCCTGTTGATACCAATGAATTGGTTAGAATTGTAAACCAATTTTTAGGAGAAGGTGAGCAGATTAGTTCTGATTTAACAACAGTAACAAATGGTATTTATAAAAAATTTGGTGCTATTGATAAAGTAACTAATAGAACTGAAATCGTAACTTCAGGAATTTGGAGTGGCGATACCGGTTCATTAACTACTTTTTATACATCATCTTTACAACACAATAGTTCTACTGGTAAATATTATTTAGATGTTTACAACGCAGTAACATCATCCGACACCGCAGAGGTTCAGTTTTCAATTGCATATGGCGATGTAAACGGATATGGTGCACCTACGTTAACACAAGATGATTCATCTACATTATCTACTAAAGCTGTATATAATCAATTTAAAAATATATTATTAGAATCATCTGATGCATATTTTAGTGTGTATAGTGGTTCTACCGCTGCGGCACATGATTTGACATCATTCTACGCAATCAACGTAAATAGAGCAAGATACAAAGAAAGATTAGACCCAGGTAACGTTTCAATCAACCTTTCTGGTTCGGTTGGATTAGTAACTCTTATTGATGATAGTGGTGGAACTGATGAAAATGTAACAACCGCAGGTAGAGTTTATAACTTAGTTAGTGGTTCATTGAATATTGGTTCTGCATTAACTGCATCAATCAATACTTATACTGCATCAAACGGACAAGGATTTGGATTATTCTATCCTGATATGGGTATCATCTTATTGAATCCAAACGCATTATCAGCATCAGTAGATGGTAATTTAATGGCAGCAGCTGGTTCAACAACAAATCAGTATCACCAATCGGGTTCAGTATCAGGTTCATTAAAATTATTTGATGCATTGAAAAAGGGCGCCGACTTCCAAGCTCGTAGAACTGAAAACGTTTCTACTTCACATTATTTTGTGAGAGCAAACAATAGAGAATTTAACTTTTCAAATAACCCAACATTCGTAAGTGGTTCGGTTGGAGCATTCGCAAATTCATCTTTCGAAAGAGACCCTAAAGTATATATTACTTCAGTAGGTCTTTATGATGATGCAAATGAATTATTAGCAGTTGCAAAAACTTCTCAACCGATTGCAAAATCATTTGATAGGGAAATCGCTATTAAAGTTAAATTAGATTTCTAATCAGAGAGTAACTTATATCGAACTATTTAACCCAACCATAAAAAGTTGGGTTTTTAGTTTATAAGATATTTATAGATGATATGTTAAAAAGGATACCAAAATCAGATATTAATATTCGCCCATTTAAGGCGTATAAGGAGTGGAGTTTTAATGATACTTCTACCGATATATCATTATATGAGGCTAATATAAGCTCTAGTGAATTATCAAATGGAATTCCAAAAAATTCAATATATGGACAATTAAGAGCTCAATTTTATAATGGAAATGAGGATAATCCGTTTATTAGATTTGGAAATAAATCTACAACATATTTAACCGGCTCTTTTAGTGAAAGATATTTGAGTAATGATGCTAAAGTATTATCTATTCCGCAAACATATGTTGGTGAAGGTATTAAAAAGGGGTCTGTAATAATTAATGACTCCAGTACAACATTAATAGATGATTCATATGGTAATTTAATAGTTTTAGGAAACGATACTATAAATTTTCAATTATTTAATTTAGAAAATAATTTCTATACATTTACTTTAAATGGTAATGAATATACAGTAAGAATAACTAATATAAATTTAGAAACAGGTCAATTATTATGGTATTATTTGGGAACGTTATATGTTGCAGAAATATATTCGTTTGATACCAATACCGGTGATATGATAGTGGATAATGTTGATTTTGCTACTCCGGAAGATACTGTACAAAGAGTAGGTAATATATTTTATAATTCTGGATTAATTGTTTTAACAAAAACTATTGACCAAAGATTACTTAGTAATTGGGAATTATCATATAAATCTACTAAAACAATTTACGAACACGAATATCTACTAATTGTGAATGAAGATGAATTTAATGTATCACAAAACCCATCAGCAATAGTTGAGGTTGGTAGAGTAGATGAATACATAACAGGTTCAGATGGTAAGATATATAAAACAACAACAACACCTGGTGTAAAATATATTCGTAAAAAATCTATTTTAGAAAATGGAAATACTTTGGATTATCGTTATACATCATCCGTAAGTTCTTCTACTCATTTTGCCGGATTTGAACATTATGAACTAAGCGGTTCTATGGATTCAACAGGCTCCTTCTTAGCACCATTTATTACAACAATTGGTTTATATGATGATAATTGTGATTTAGTTGCAGTAGCAAAATTACCACAACCAATTAAATCAGAATCAGAAATGCCTGTAAACTTTATTATTCGTTTTGATACTTAATTTATATTTATATTAAACAATAAACATTATGTCAAAGATTTTAGATTTATACGATGGGCAAAAAGCAGCATTGGGAGTTGATAAAATTTCATTTGAAGCTGGAGTAAATGCAAAAACGCCATACACTACAAACGATTTAAAAAAAGCAGATGAGCAAGTACTAACTGCTGCAAAATTCAAAACGGGTAGAGGTGGTGAAGTTTCTGCAACTAAGTACTCCGATATGAAGAAAAAATAAATTTAATGGCCAAAAAAGTTACAAAAAAGAAAGTAAACTCTAAATGGGTTGCTAGAAAATATGGATTTAAATCCGGTCTTGAAGAAAATATTTCACAACAAATTGAAGGTAAAGGGATTGTTGTACAATATGAGTCTGAAAAGATTCCTTACATTGTACCTGCTTCTCAACATACTTACAATCCTGATTTTCGTTTACCTAATGGAATCATAGTAGAAACAAAAGGTAGATTTGTTGCAGCAGACCGTAGAAAGCATCAATTGGTAAAACAGCAGCATCCGGAATTGGATATTCGCTTTGTATTTTCAAACTCAAAAAATAAAATCAGTAAGAATTCTAAGACCACATATGGTATGTGGTGTGAAAAGAATGGTTACAAATACGCAGATAAGGAAATACCAGAAGAATGGTTTTTAGAACCATAAAAATTTGGTAATTTCAAATATTTGTTGTATATTTGGTTTGTGTTAAGTAGCAATGATAAAAATAAGGTAATTACTGCCCTTACTAATGTATTGGGTAGCGGTGTATCCCTAAAAGGGAACGAATTAGCATTTTACTGCCCATTTTGTAATCACCATAAACCAAAACTACAAGTTAATACCGAAACCCAAAAGTGGCATTGTTGGACTTGTAATAGTGGTGGTAAGAAATTAACATCCCTACTTCGTAAATTAGATGTAGATAGAAAAACAATATCTTTAATTAGAGAGATATATGGGGATAGTAATTGGACTCCACAACAAGAAGATGCCGAAACAAAGGTATTCATTTCACTTCCAAAAGAATTTATTAGTTTAGCAGAAGAACCAAAAGGATTTAATCCTGAATATAAACATGCGATACATTACCTTACACAAAGAGGTATTGGTATAAAAGATATTATTAAGCATAATATTGGATATTGCAAAGAAGGATTATATAGTAGGAGGGTAATTATACCATCATATAATTGCGATGGTTCGCTTAACTATTTTGTTTCTCGTTCTTATTATTCGGAAGAGAAGATGAAATACAAAAACCCACCAATCAGTAAGAATATAATTTGTTTTGAATCACAGGTAAATTGGAATGAACCAATTATACTTTGTGAGGGGGTATTTGATGCTATAACAATTAAAAGAAATGCAATTCCACTTTTAGGTAAGTTTCCTTCCAAGCAATTGGTTGAAAAAATCTTTATGAGTGGAGTAAACAATATCATTATTTCATTAGATAACGATGCAATCAACGAAGCTCTTAAAGCAGCTGATTATTTCAGAAAAAATGGAATCAATGTAAAGATGATGTATCTAAAAGATAAAGATGCATCTGATATGGGCTATGAAAAATTTTATGAAGAATTAAGTAAAACTAAAGAATTCTCTTCTGAAGATTTACTGTTAAACAAAATAAATTCATTATGAGTTTAAAAAGAATTTACCATATTGCGGATATTCATATTCGTAATGTACAAAGACACAAAGAGTATAGACAAGTATTTGAAAAAATGTTTGAGGAAATCCGTAAAAGAGGAACGGAAGATTCACTCATTTATTTAGCAGGTGATATTGCACATGCTAAATTGGAAATGTCACCTGAATTGGTGAAAGAGATTAGTTGGTTATTTACCGAATGTTCTAAACATTGTGAAACAATCCTAATCGCAGGTAATCACGATTGTAATATGAACAATTCGGATAGGTTAGATGTATTATCACCTATTGTAGAGGCTTTAAACCTACCAAATTTTCATTATCTTAGAGATACACAAGTGTATTCAGTTGGTGGTGTAGATTTCGCTGTATTTTCAATCTTTGATAAGAAAGATAATTGGCCTAAAGCAGAAACACTATTTGGAAACAAAAAGATTGCACTATTCCACGGACCTGTTGATAATTCACAAACCGATGTGGGGTATGTAGTAAGTAGTAGACATTTCACAACCGACATGTTTGATGGATATGATTTAGCCTTATTGGGTGATATCCACAAAAGGCAAACTATGATTTCACCAAGCGGTTGTAAAGTAGTTTATGCCGGTTCATTAGTACAACAAAACTTTGGTGAGAGTTTAAATGGACACGGATTCTTAGTTTGGGATGTTGCATCTTTAAAATACGAAGCAATTGATATTCCAAATGAGTATGGATATTATACATTGGATGTAGATAATGGCGTAGTGCCGGTTGTAACCGATATGCCAAAAAATCCACGTTTGAGAGTTCGTTTATCCAATACCGATACCGCTGATACAAAGAAAGTAATCACCGAAATTAAAATGAGATATGGTGTTGATGATTTCACAATTATTAGAACCGATTCATTCAATAAACAAAAAACAGGTAATAGATTAAATAAATTAGATTTTGAAGATATATCCGATATCAACTATCAAAA
>JACCDT010328088.1_pt1 | contig 14681 bp, 17 predicted proteins | sample 7446291 | NCBI WGS metagenome assembly JACCDT01 (sample SAMN15323446, study PRJNA562643) | freshwater metagenome | isolation source: river surface water | place: USA:Blue River Watershed | collected 2017-08-17
CAAGATGGTAAAGATACAAATCCTGTACAGGAAGATATAGATGTAAATACTTCAGGTAGTGCTTTAGTACCTTCTACTGGTTCTATGGGAGCAAATCCTGCTGAAGCCGAAGATCTTGTGGAAGTTGACCAAATAAGTGTCTATGTTATTAGAAAAAATGATTCTTTGTCTGAAATTGCAAAAATGTTCAATGTCTCTCCTAATACTATTATGTGGGCAAATGATATAAAAAAAGGAGATAAACTCGTTGAAGGTGAAACTTTGATCATTTTACCTATTTCAGGTGTTAAACATACAGTATTAAAGGGTCAAACATTAAAAGGTATTGCTTTAAAATATAAAGCAGATATAGGAGACATAGCTTCTTTTAATAGTATTTCTGAAGATGCTGTGCTTACAGCAGGTGATGAATTAATAATTCCAAATGGAGTTATTATTGATTCTCCTGAAAAAAATACTTCTACTACAACAAAGAAAATACCTGTTTATACGGAGACAAATACTGGCTCGTCTAATGGTTATTATATAAAACCAATACCTTGTCGTATTACTCAGAATAGACATGATAAATATGCTGTAGATATGGGTTGTGGTGTAATAGGAACACCTATTAAAGCAGCTGCTGATGGTGTTGTTATCTTTTCTAAAATTGGTTGGAACGGAGCTTTCGGTAATTTGGTTATTATAAAACACCCTAATGGAACTCAGACTTTCTATGCTCATCAATCAAAAATCGCTGTAAAACAAGGTGAAAGTGTAAAACAAGGCGAAATCATAGGATATGTTGGAAGTACAGGACGTTCTACTGGACCTCATCTACACTTTGAAGTACGCGGAGCAAAAAACCCAGGCTTTGATGGATCTTGGAAGAAACAATAAAATTTAAAAAGACGGATTAATAATTTTCTGGCAGACAAAACGAAGCCAGTACCACAGGCGAAAATTATTAATCCGTCTTTTTTGTATAAATTATATTTGCACTTTTGGTCTGTATTGTATTGCTTCTAGAATATGATCTTTTTCTATTTCATTTGATCCTGCTAAGTCTGCGATAGTACGAGCAATTTTTATAACTCGATGATATGCACGAGCAGAAAGAGCGAGACGTTCAGAACTTTCTTGAAGTAGATTTCTAACTTCGTCAGATAAATGTATTATTTCAGATAAATCTTTTACATTCATTTCACTATTGAGTGATATTTTTCTTCCAGCTTTCTCAAATCTTTCTTTTTGTATTTTTCTTGCGTTCTTTACTCTTTCTTTTATATTTATACTTTTCTCTCCTGTACCTTCTTCTCCTAATTTTTTGTAATCAATATTTCCTACAGTAACCCATAAATCGATACGATCCATTATCGGTCCTGAAAGTTTTCTTTTATATCTATCCAAGTCTGAAGGTTTACATATACAAGCTTTTTGCTTGTTTCCAAGATTTCCACAAGGACAAGGGTTCATAGCTGCAACAAGGATAAAGTTTGAAGGGAAAATCGCAGTTCCTTTTGCACGAGCAATAGATACAATATTGTCTTCAAGTGGTTGTCGCAAAGATTCTAAAACTCTTTTTTCAAATTCTGGAAATTCGTCTAAAAATAAAACTCCTTTGTGTGCGAGCGTTACTTCTCCTGGTTTTGGAAAAGTTCCTCCACCGATAAGTGAGACATAAGAAGAAGTATGATGTGGTGCACGAAATGGTGGAGTTGTCACAAGATCTCCATGATTTGCTCCTGCAACAGAATGTATTCCTGTAATTTCCAAAACATCTTCTATCTCTAAGTCTGGAAGTAATCCACTAAATGCACGAGCGAGCATTGTCTTTCCTGTACCAGGTGGTCCGGACATTGCTATATTGTGTCCTCCTGCTGAAGCAATTTCTAATCCCCTTTTCGCTCCTTCTTGTCCCCGAATATCTGCGAAATCCGAATTTTTTATTTCCTTAGTAAAAATTATTTCTGTCTTTGGCTGGAGGGTTATTTTTCTTTTTTGTTTTCGTATTTCATCGTCACCTTCCTCTAGTTGTATTTTACTTTCATCAATATGGTCTATAACTTCTTTTAAATTCTCCGCACCGTATATTCTCACACCTTCTACAAGTGCTGCTTCTAATGCATTTTCTTTTGGTAAATATATTTCTTCAAATCCTTTTTTCTTTGCTTCTTGTACGAGAGGTAAAACTCCACGCAAACTTTTTAATTCACCATTTAAAGAAAGCTCACCCAAGAATATTTTATTTTCTGGATTAAATTTTATTTCTCCTACTGCAAGTAAATATGCGAGAGCTATACCAAGATCAAAAAACGGACCTTCTTTTTTGAGATCCGCTGGAGCGAGTGAAACTACTGTTTTTTGATTTTTACTTTTTGGAGATTCGTAACCGGAATTCTTTAGAGCACTTCCGACACGATCTTTGGACTCATCGACTGCTTTGTCTGGTAAGCCGACGATTGTAAAAGAGTTGAGACCTCGAGAGAGGTCAGTCTCTATTGTGACTATGCTTCCTTTGAGTAGATTTATTTGTGCTGAATATACTCTTGCGAAACTCATTGTTTTAAAAAATTATTCGTTAATATGTTTCTTGCATGTCCTTGCTGCTGGGTTTGCTTTCATGCGAGCCATCTCGATATCTTTTTTACAAACTTCACATTTTCCGAAAGAAGTTTTATTTATGTTTTTTATGGCAGAGAGAATGTTGCTCCATCTTTTTCCAAGATCACGCATCATTGAACTCTTACTTTCGTAATCTTCAAATCTGTCTGCTTGGTCATTTGAGTCTGCTTCTGGGAAATCTTGTGCTTCGGGCTGGGCTTCCCATTCACCTGTTTCAGGATTCAATGTTCCCATTCCACTCATTTGATTACTTAACATATTTTTCTCTTTCTCTAATTCCTCTTTAATTTTCTTTTTGTCTATCATTCCATATATCATAGCAAACTAGTTTTTTCTCGCAATAGTATAAAACGCCCTTAAATATAGATTATATTTAAGGGCGTTTGTTATAAATAAAATGGGTCAAATCGAATTCTTCTCATTTCTTCTAAAGGAAAATTAAGACCTTTTAAAGCTTCCTCTTTTTCCTTCTGAAGCTTTCTTGTTATTCTTGTTTCTTTTTTAGTAGAATAATCTATTTTTTTGAATTTAAAATTTTCTCCATTTTTAAATAACTGACTGAGGGGTACTTTACCTGTTTTCATAGTTTATAAGTTAGGTATTTCTATTACTAACTTATCATAATTTATAAAAAAATACAAAGTATTAATTACCAAATTGAGCTGAGTATAAACGATCCATGACTTCTTTCACAGCATTACTGTTTGTGATAATAATTACAGAAGTTTCATCTACGAAAACATATTCTAGGATTTTATTTTTTTCTGTATCGTACAATGCTCTACTATTTTTATTATTGATTATACCGTCTTCAAAGTTTTTTGTTAGTAAATATTTTGTTTCTGCGTTTAGTTCCATATCAAAAAGGTCATGCAAATCACCCCAGATCTTGTTTTCCCATATCTTCATACCAGGGAAAATATCTGTGAATGATTTTACTTTCATTAGTATGAATAATGATTTTTCATCGTTATTGTTATAAACACCGATCATAAAATTATTATTTGTGTAACCCGTCACTTCACTCGGCACATTACTTTTTATGAGTTCCATAAATCTTGCAAAAGTTACAACATTTTTACCTTCTGTAAGGTATATGGCTTCTATTCCTCCATTTTTAAGTTGTACATCTGCAACTTCATTTTTTATTGTTTCTATTATTTGAGTTTTTGAAAATCCTTCGATTTCTAGAAATTTATTTTGCTCTACGAAAATCATATTTTTCATTTGCTTTACTGGCTCTACTGTCGGCACTTTACCTTTTGAATTGAAAGCAAAGAACAGTGAAACAAAAGCAGAAATCAATAAAACAGAACTGATTAACATCAGCATTCTGTTTTTTGTTGATTCTGGTGACACATTCTCTTTTCTTTTCTGTCCTTCTTCTTGTTCTTGTATTATTTGTCTTATCATTCCTCCCTCGACATGATCAATAGCATTAGCCATATCTTCAGCATATGTTTTAACTACTCCACTTTTCTGTGGAACATTTTCTTTTGGTATTTCTGTTTTTGGAATTTCGTTTTCCATTAATTATTTTTTAGGTTGGAAGAAAGTTGGGTTTGCTTCTTTGATAGAAAGCGAGATTTTTCCTCTTTGTGGATCGATGCCTATGACTTTCACTGGCACTATCATACCTTCTTTTAGTATATCAGTTACTCGCTCGACACGGAATGGTGCAATTTCAGAAATATGTACCATTCCATCTGTGAAGTCATTTAGTCTTACGAATCCACCGAAGTCCGCGAGCTTCACTATCTCTCCTTGGAGTATTTCTCCGATTTTAAATTCGTGAGTCATTTCTTCCACGATTTGTTTTGCTTTTCCTGCAGAGCCATCTTTACCAGTGAAGTATACAGTTCCGTCATCTTCAATAGTGATCTCTGCACCTGTGCGTTCCTTTATTTCTTTGATCGTCTTTCCGCCAGAGCCGATGACTCCCCCGATCTGGTCGGGCTTGATCTTGATGATGAGTATTTCCGGAGCATTTGGTGATATGTGTTCACGAGGTTTCGCAATTTCTTTTTCGATAGTATCAAGAATAGTTAGGCGAGCTTTTTTACTTTGTGCCATAGCTTCACTTAAAATTTTTATTGGTACTCCATCGACTTTCACATCGAGTTGTATCGCAGTGATTCCTTCTCTTGTTCCTGCAACTTTGAAATCCATATCACCATGATGATCTTCTGGTCCTTGGATGTCAGTTAATATTTTATATGCATTATCATTTTCATACATGAGCCCCATTGCAATTCCAGCTACAGGATTTTTTATTGGAACACCAGCATCCATGAGTGCGAGTGTTGATGCACAAATACTTGCTTGTGAAGTTGAACCATTTGATGCCATTGATTCAGAGACGATGCGGATCGTATATGGGAAAATTTCTTTTTCTGGAAGTACCATGAGCAATGCTTTTTCTGCGAGTGCTCCGTGTCCTATCTCGCGACGATTTGTCATTCCACTTCTTCCTGGTTCTCCTGCAGAGAATGGAGGAAAATTATAGTGATGCATAAATCTTCTTGAAGTTTGTAAATCCATTCCATTCACTTCTTGTTTGTCTTCTGGTCCACCTAGTGTGAGTGCTGAAAGTACGTGTGTACCTCCGCGATAAAATATTCCAGAGCCATGTAAAATTTTTGAAAGACCTCCTGCTTGTGCATAAAGTTCGCGGACTTCGTCCATCGCTCTGCCGTCTGCCCTGCGATTTTCTTTGATCGCTTTTTCATGGAGCATATCATTTTCTGTCTCATCGAAAAGATCATCTTCTAATTGGAAATCTTTTTTCTCTGTTCCCGCATATTTTTCTTTTACCAAATTATTCCATTCACTGTGTAGTTCATCTATTTTCTTTTTCCCTGCTCCAGCGAAAATAGCACTCTCCATTTTTGGTAAAATATTTTCTTTGAAAAGATTCAAACTTTCTTCACTTATTTTTTCGTGTTCGATAACTCTTTTTTCATGACCGATTTCTTTTTGAATATTTTTTTGGAATTCTTCGAGCTTTGTGATTTCCTTGCTTGCGAGTTCGAGTGCTTCCGTGAGCTCTTCTTCTTTTGCTTGGCGAGCTGCTGCTTCGATCATGTTTATTGTCCCCTCTCTTCCACAGACAGTCAGGTCAAATTTGTATGGATACTCTTCTTGTCTTTTTGTTGTAGAAATATTTACTACTAGATTTTCATCGTCATACTTTCCTACGCGCACACAACCTATTGGTCCCTTCCATGGAATATTTGAAACGACGAGTGCGAGTGATGCAGCGTTCACAGCGAGCATCGCTGGGTCATTATCATCACAAGCGATAACCGTCACTATGACTTGTACTGCGTGTCGCATTTTTTGATCAAAGAGTGGACGGATAGTTCTGTCGATAACACGTGATGCGAGTATCGCTTCGTTTGAAGGTTTACCTTCACGGCGCACATATTGTGAACCTAATATTTTTCCTGATGCATAAAACTTCTCAGCGTAGTCGACAGTAAGGTTAAAAAATCCCAAACCTGCTTGTTTATCTTTACTCATACATGCAGTTGCTAAGACTATTGTCTCACCGTATTTCAACATCACTGATCCATGTGCTTGGTCAGTTAAATCTGAAAAAATAGCGGTCATGATTTTTCCACCGATTTCTACTTGATACTCTTTTTTATTCATTTTATTTTTACCCTGAGTGAAGTCGAAGGTTTTCTTCGAATAACAGTCAGAGGATGAGTTTATCTTTAGAATAAAGTATTGTTTCACAAAAGCTTGTGCCACAAGATCTCTATCTAAAGACAAACTGATTAACTATTAAATATATTGGTTATATTAGCATTTTTTCCTAAAAATGGAAATAAAAAAACAGCTTTGCATTCCGCTCAGCTGTTTGATGTTTTGTGAAACATTGTTCTAATTTTTTTTCTTGAAAAGATTATAAAGAACATAAATACCACCAACGATGGAGTAGAAAATCCAAAATGAATTATGGTTTTCTGAATACATTTCGATTCCGGCAGCTGTTGCTAATACTCCAAGGAATATTGTGTTTATTTTTTTCATTTTCCTTCCGCTCTTAACGGATTTATTAGTTAGACATATTTCAAATTTCTATTTTTAGATTAACTTATTATTGAGGTTTTGTCAAATTAAAAAATCCTGATGTTATTCAGGATTTTTTGTGAAACATTTATTTATTACTTCCTCCTATCAGATACTTTCTTGGATTCGCAGAGAGGTCGACGAATTCGTCGACGACTTCGCGGAGTTTTGATGAAGTAGATTTTCCGAATGATGCGACTTCGACTTGTGTACCAGAGACTTGTAAGTACTCTACGAGTGGAATAAAATCTCCGTCACCAGAAATAATGATAACAGCGTCGAGCTTTGGAGCCATTTTGATAGCATCCATAGCAAGGCCGACATCCCAATCCGCTTTCTTTGCACCTCCAGCAAAAACTTGTAAATCTTTTGTTTTAGTTTCGATACCGATTTTATTTAATGCTTCGAAAAAGTTTTTCTCATCCCCTGCTTCTGTGGTGATGACGTATGCTACAGCACGCACGAGTTTGCGACCTGCGACGACATCCTTCAAAATATTTCCGAAGTTCACACGAGCGTGATATAAATTGCGAGCACTATGATAAACGTTTTGTGTGTCGATGAATACAGCGACTCTTTGTTCTTTGTGTTTTATGATTGACATATATTTAAATTATACTCTTTTGAGTTACAAATTAAAATCCCCTGCTAGGCAGAGGATTTTAATTTTTTATGCTAAGTCCATTTGTTTGATTATAGCTTCGTACGCAGTTTTGTTTTTTCTTTGTAAATATTTTAAGTGAGTTCTGCGATCTGCAACCATTTTGATAAGTCCGCGACGAGAGTGATTGTCCTTCTTGTGCTTCTTTAGGTGCTTTGCGAGTTCGTCTATTTGTGTAGACAAAATAGCCACTTGGACTTGAGATGAACCTGTGTCCTTCTCATGAGCTTGGTGTTTTTTAATAACTGCTTGTTTTTTCTTTGTTGCTAACATGCTTAGATAGTAGCATAAAGCTAAAAAAATTGCAAGTACCCGTGTCGCACAATATTTTGACTCTTTTTTGATATACTATATATGTATGGTATCAAAGATAGAACAACTGAAAAGACAATTTTTAGAATATTTAGAAATTGAAAAAGGTTCAAGCTTGAAAACTGTCAGAAATTACGATCACTATTTGAGTAGGTTTTTTGATTTTACAAAAATCACAGAACCAAAAGAAATTACAGATGAAAATATTCGTGAGTTCAGACTTTTTTTAAATAGACAAAGTGGTGTGAAAGTTCGTGGACAAGTATCTGCGACGATGAAAAAAAATACACAAAATTATTATCTCATTGCTTTGCGAGTATTTCTCAAATATATGATGAAGCGAGACATCAGTGCCCTATCCCCTGACCGTATAGAACTCGCAAAAATAAAAGAGAGGAGTCTAGACCTCATAACTGAAAACGAACTCGAAAGACTACTCTCTGGGCCAAACGGAAATGATTTGAAAAATCTTCGTGATAAAGCAATACTCGAACTTTTCTTTTCTACTGGGCTCCGTGTTTCAGAGCTTGCATCTATAAATAGAGATTTGGATATTTCAAAAGAAGAATTTTCTATCCGTGGAAAAGGTGAAAAAGTGCGCGTAGTCTTTCTTTCTGAAAGTGCTCGCAATGCAGTGAACGAATATTTAAAAAAGAGAGATGATATGGAAGAGGCGATGTTTGTGAAAATAACAAATAATAAAAAAGATACAGCTAGCAGACTCACGACTAGGTCAATAGAAAGAATTGTTAAATATTATGCGACTAAAGCTGGTATTTCAAAAAAAGTTACTCCACACGTAATACGTCACTCTTTTGCTACGGACTTACTTTCAAATGGTGCAGACATACGCTCTGTGCAGATGATGCTCGGACATGCGAATATTGCGACCACTCAAATATATACTCATGTTACAGACAAACAACTTCTCGAAGTACACAAAAAATTTCATAGTAAAAAATAAAAAACGGCCTGCATAGTAGCAGACCGCTTTACTCGAGTTACAAAATATCCGTGGTTTACTTATTGTACGATCAGAAAATCATACATGTATTGAGGGATACGAAAATCGCCCGAGTCGTTTTTTGAATTAGATAAAAGTACTAATTTCTTCTTTTTTTACATGTTTGGGTTCTACATGCTTGTAATGCTTTTTTAATTCTTTTTCTTCTTTTGTTTCTTTTATCTTTTGTTTTCTAAAAATAATTGAAAACAAATTTTCAATTAGTGATTCTTTTTTTTCCGACATAATTTCTTGTTTTTAAGGATCTATAAATATTTAAAATTTCATTTATATAATAACCTATTTTCTATAAAAAAGCAAGTTTTGTGATAGGGTTTATATTTTGTGTTATTATTCCTATATGATAAAAATAATTTCTTGGAATACAAACGGCTTGCGTGCGACAGCAAAACAAGGATTTTTCACTCCCCTTTTTAAAAAATACAAACCAGATATTTTATGCTTACAAGAAACAAAAGTAGAACCCGATCAACTTCCAGATGATGTCAGAAATATAAAAGGCTACGAAAGTTTTTTTTCATATTCAAAATTAAGAAAAGGATACAGTGGTGTAGCTATTTATACAAAAGAAAAGCCAATAGAAGTTTTTTATGGAATGGGAATAAAGAAATTTGATGATGAAGGCCGTATAGTCGGAGCAAAGTTTAAAAATTACACTATTATATGTGGTTATTATCCAAACGGTGGCTCGGGTCCACATAGACTCGAATACAAGCTTGAGTTTTATGATGCTTTTTTGAAGTTTATCCTTAAATTACGCAAAAATGGCGAGAGCGTTATATTTTGTGGTGATATAAATACTGCGCATGAAGCGGTAGACCTCGCTCGTCCAAAAGCAAATGAAGAAAATACAGGCTTCCTTCCTATTGAGCGTGCATGGATTACAAAAGTCATAAAAAATAATTTTATTGACATTTTTCGAAGAATGAATCCAAACAAAAAAGATATTTACACATATTGGGATCAAAAGACCGCATCTCGTACTCGCAATGTCGGCTGGCGTATTGATTATTTTTTTGTTGATGAAAAAATAGTGCCAAAAGTAAAAAATACAGGAATGCTTACAGATTATATGGGTTCAGACCACTGCCCTATTTTTCTGGATCTATTGTAGACATTTTTATAATTTGTGGTAGACTTTAAATGAAACATTTAGTATAATTTTGTCATGGAACTAAGAAAAGAAAACTATCAAAGTAAAGGTATTCCAGACGGTTTTCAAACCAAAATGGAATTCCCTAATGAGAAAGAAGAAATTGCTAGTAAATACAATATCACAGCACCAGAAAGACTTGAAAAAATTGACGGTGTTTGGCACATGGGTGGTATTCCTGTTGAGATGTGGGCTGGAACAGCTGCTTTAAAAACAGGAGAAGCTCAAGGTAATGATAAAGATTAAGTAATATTTTTTCTCTAACTTTTAAAGTCCGCAATCATAAGATTCGGACTTTTTATTTTATCTTATTGCAAATATAAGTTTTTTGTTGTAATGTTTGGTTAAATAAATTCAGTACTCACCGAGCAAAAGCTCATTAAAAACTATATAAAATGAAATCAAATACAGTAATAAATTCAAAAGAATTGATGCTTCTATGCATTATTCGTAATGGTATTGTTAGGGCTAAAAACCTAAAAATATTCGTTTGGACTGCACGCCACTGGGTCTATGTTCATGATAAACTTAGAGACCTACCAGCTTTTTATGAAGGTAATGATCGCAAGCGCATGAAAGATAAATTTTGCAAGGAAGCTAATGAAAAAGTACCTGTGCAAGAGTCTATTTTTCGAAATTTTATTGTTAGGGACGCTAATTTTGTATCCTTATCAGATAAAGATGAAGATATGAGTTGGTACGGGCCTTTCATGGATGAAGCTAATTATGATGGTGACTTTGAGCTTGAGATTGAACTGTCTTCAAGAGAAAAACAAATAATTAATCAATACTGTAATTAAAAAATAAGAAAATGGAAGAACATGAAGAATATCCTGAATTCGAACCGGAAACTATAAATTTTTGGCAATTGATTAATCCTTTCTCTGATTTTTGGGATGAAAAAGATCCGGATGGTTTCTTTCGCGGAAGTATGTCATTAATTGCTGCGCTTGTTATTGGTGGTTTTATCTTTCTAATAACAAAACATTAAAATTACATGAACTATTTATTTACTCCATGCTTTGCGTGGAGTTTTTTTATTTCTTCTTCTTCGGTAATTTCTTTCCTTTCCTTTGCTTTCTGTCCTAGAATTTTGAGTTCTATGTCCGATAGAGCGTCGAGCTCTTTCACACGGACATCTAGGTATTCACGGACATTTTTACTTGGCTCATCAAGGACTTCTTCCAAAAGAGCATTTAAAATAAAGCCCATTTTAGGACCAGGTTTTATATTCAATTCATTCATTAGTATCTTGCCATCAATTTTTAGTTGTGAAACAGATATAGGATCACGTAAACACTCTTCGATCATTGCATGATATTTACGCAAGCGATACGGAGCTTCTTTCTTTTTCATTCCGACTCTGTCGCATTCGCGCACTTGCATCAAATCCCAAATATTTTCTTTTCCAACATTTACTATTACTCTACGAACAGCAGAGAGCGTGATTGTTTCTGTGTCAGAGAAGAACATATGATAGCGAACTAACTTCTCAACTTTTTCTGAAATATCTTTTGGAAATTTTAATCGTTCCATTATTTTTTTTACCATGCGTGCACCCACAACTTCGTGCCCATAAAAAGTATACTTCCCTTTTCCTCCAGCTTTCGATCCGTCCCATCTGCGTGTGCGAGGTTTTCCTATATCATGAAAAAGCGCAGAAAGCCTTATATCTAAAGGTAAATTTTTCTCTGCTGCATGTCCTAATGCATGAAGAATATGATCAAAAACATCGTAGATGTGTTCACCTTTTTGTTCACAATGTATTCCCTCTTCGAGTTCAGGAATTATATTTTTTAAAATTCCAAATCGTGAAAGCATACTAATACCGATCATCGGATTTTCTGACATAATTATTTTTATAAATTCATCACGAATTCTTTCTGTGGATATCTTTTTTATCAGTTCTGAATTCTTCAAAATACTTTCTGTTGTTTCGTGTGAAATAGTGAAATTAAGTTGTGTGGAAAAACGTATTGCGCGCACTAGACGTAGTGCATCTTCAGTAAATCTTTCGTCTGCTTCCCCTACTGTACGGATAGTTTTATTTTCTATGTCCTTTAAACCTTCAAACATGTCTATTAGATGTCCTTTTGAGTCTAAAGCCATTGCGTTTATAGTAAAATCACGTCTTTTAAGGTCATCTTCTAGTTTTTTACTGAATTTTACCTCGTCCGGATGTCTAAAATCACTATACCCTGCTTCAATTCTATATGGTGTCACCTCTATTATCTCGTATTCGGTTGCCTGCTCTGTAGGAAGTTCACTTCCCTGCGGGGTTTCACGAGTAACATCTTTTGGAATACAAACTCCAACTGTTCCAAAGTTATTCTCATAAACAGTTTTTTCGAATAAAGCTATTATCTGTTCTGGGTTAGCATTTGTTGTTACATCCCAGTCATTCGGCCCCCTTTTCATTATAAGATCACGAACACATCCACCGACTAGGTATGCTTCAAAACCAGCTTCTTCTAGAGCTTGTGTTACATGCGAAACTTCTTTAGGTATTTTACTTATTAAATTTTTTGTAAGTGTTTCCACTCCAATAATTCTTTTTTAATCTGTGCGGCGTAGGAGAATCGAACTCCTGTCTCATCCTTGGCAAGGACGTGTTCTACCACTAAACCAACACCGCAAATTATTTTATAATATTTTATTTTAACCACATTGTGGCTCTATGACATGAAAAACCCCTAACCTCAACACCGCGCTTTAACTAACTTTTAATAAACCAACAATTTAACAGTAATATTATATACTTTTTTATATATAATGCAAAAGTTTAATTTACTTACTTACCTATTTAGCTTATACTATAAAGAGCATTTCGCACCCGTGGTGAAATGGATATCACAACGGTCTTCGGAACCGTTATTCCAAGTTCGAATCTTGGCGGGTGCACATTAAAGACAGTAGTAGATTTGTCCTTTTATTTTAGGTTAAATTATAAGGATTTTGTTAAAAACTGTGGATAAGTCTGTTAGTAATGTTTATAAAGGACAAATATTTTTATGTCTTTTAAAGACAAATTTTGTCTAATAGCTTGCAATATAAGGGTTTTTTAGAAAAAATAGAAAAATAGCTTAATTTATATAAATAGTGTTTCACGTGAAACGTTTCACGAGTAACATAACAAATATGCCTAAGGTTTTTACTTCAGAAAAACAAAAGATAGGAGAAATTGGCGAGAATATTGCTTGTAAGTTTCTCGTGAAACACGGTTTTACTATCCTAGAAAGAAACTATACTAAAAAGTGGGGAGAGATAGATATTGTGGCACAACGACAAGAAAATAGGGGATTAAAGCTCTATTTTATTGAAGTTAAGGCTGTTACACGAGATTTTAGCAATGTTTCACGAATAACCCCGCAGGAAAGCAAAGCTTCCTACGGGGCAGGCAATCTTGATCAATATAGACCAGAAGATAATATGCATCCCTGGAAGCTCAAAAGGCTCTCAAGGACAATTCAAACCTATTTAGTGTCCAAACATGTCTCTGAGAGTACAGAATGGCAATTTGACCTATTGGTGGTCTTTCTAGATATGAATAATAAGAAGGCGAGAGTGAAAAGGGTAGAGGATGTTATTTTATAGTTAATTAGCTTATTTTATTGTTTTGTTGTAATCTACAATTAAACAAAGAATATTCACAATTTAATAAAGAAGCTATGAAAAATAAAAACTTATTTTATCAAATGGTTGTTTTGAGTATAAAACAATATATGCAATTTAATAATCAAAAAATACTAGATGATTTTTTTGCTAATAATAATTTTACTCCTATGAAATTAGCAATGCTCCCGTATTTCTTTTGTGGTACATCTGAAAATCCAAAAGAAAATTTTAATCAAATGGGGGATTGGGCTTTAATAAGAATTTATCCTGAAACAGAAAAAGCATTTTGTTTAGCTATTTGCCCGTATGGAATACTTGAGATTTTGAATGAATTTTTTCATAAAAAACATAAAATGGATAATTTATTCTATAAAAATAATAGGTTTAAATTATCTGATTATACTGATCTTTCCATAGAAATTGATAGCAAAGTACTCTCTGTTTTTGAAAGATTATCATTTTTAACTAAAAGTGAATTTAGTAATTTTGATGAAAATCTATTACACGCATTAATGCGAAAATCTAGTATCTATGGTGTTTATTCATTAGTCAGAGCTTCTAAAGACTGTGATTGTGGAAAAAATGTTATTGATAAAAATTTTATAGATACACCTTTGAATATAAAATATTTAATACAAGCAAAACATGTATTTTCTATTGATCCCGAAAAACAGATTTTAATTTAGGTTTAAACCAGATACTACGTATGTAGGGTCTGGTTTTTTTTATTTGAGAAAAAGATTTTTTGTGATATAGTCTTATTTGTTATATAACGGGCTGTCGTATACCGGTAGTACACGTGTTTTGGGAACACGTTGACTGGGTTCGATTCCCAGCAGCCCGAAAGAAATTAAAAAACCTCGTAATTACGAGGTTTTTTAATTTAAATTATTTTTTTCACCATCATATCCATTTGGATAATCTTTAGGATTTGGGTGAAAAGTTGCTTTACTATTATTTTCTATTTTTTCATATATTTTTAATATATTGTCTTTTGTTTTTTGTATTACTTCTTCTATGTATGATTTATATTCTCCATTTACAGTTCTATTTGCATTTTCTTTTTGTATTGAACCAGACCTGTATTTTTGGTCAGGATTACCTGACAACTCAGTTTCTGTTTGTCTTATAGCTTCAGCAAATTTCGTTCCAGGAGTTATTTTTTTTATGTGGCTTAGTGGATTTTCTTCGTTCATTATTTCAGTATAAATTTTATGCTTTTAAAAAGCAACATC
>JACCDT010024150.1_pt1 | contig 14679 bp, 11 predicted proteins | sample 7446291 | NCBI WGS metagenome assembly JACCDT01 (sample SAMN15323446, study PRJNA562643) | freshwater metagenome | isolation source: river surface water | place: USA:Blue River Watershed | collected 2017-08-17
ATGCGTTTAAGTCAATTAGCAGCAAAACCCCAACTAATAAAAGTAGAAATTGATGATGAGGACACCGTTAAAGAATATGGTGAGCCTCTAGAGTTTTGGATTCTAGACCGTCAGCCCATTGACAAATATGTTGAAATGGCTAAGACAGGTACAGATAACATTGGGGAAATGGTACGCATTGTTAATGGATTAGTATTAGATGAAAATGGAGAAGTCATTGCCCGTGATGGTTTGGTTTTTCCAGGCAAACTAATGGTTAGAATTTTACATAAGGTGGTAGAAACACTGGGAAACTAACACGCGAGCATTTGCCAGAGGAGTCAGTTGAATTAAACATGGTATTGGTAATTGATTCATTGGGTAAGAGATATGGTATGTTACCCAGTCAGGTGATGAGAGAAGCTAATACATTTGATATTTTTATTATGGACGCAGCACTAACATATGAAAATCATCAACATGAAAAATCACTCAACAAAAATAAAAATGCTGCACCTAAGAAGGTTACAGCAGTAACAGATGAAGAAATGTTAGAGAAGTATAAGAAGTTCAAGGAAAAGAAATGAAAATCAGCATTGACCTAAAAGATTTTAAAAAACTTATGCAGTTAAATCAATCTGCAGGTCAACATATGCTAGATGATGCTTATATTTTCTTCAAAGAAAAGACTCCAATTAAGTCAGGCAATGCTCGCAGAAAAACAGTTAAAGATAATCAAAGAAAGACCATAACAGGTGACTATCCTTATGCACAACGTTTAGATGAAGGTTGGAGTAAGCAGGCACCAGAAGGTATGGTCCAACCTACCATTGATTATATCAATCAAAGGCTCAGCCGCTACTTAAAAGGAAAATAACATGGCATCAATTAAAGTCACACTTGAACTAGATGATAATGGTTATATCACCAAAATCAAAGCAGCTGATGCCGCAACAGAAAAGTTAGGTAAAAGTGCTGCAAATGCAGGCCAACAAGGTGCATCCGGTATTGGCAAAATGACTGATGTACTGGATACATTAGGTTCAAAATTAGCTACTATTGCTTCTGCTGCAACAGCAGCATTTGCTGCTATAGGTGCTAGTTCAATTAAAATGGCTGATGATATGGCAGATACTGCTGCTGCTTTTGGCCTAAGTGCAGCAAGAATATACCAATTAAATGAAGCATTACAAGAAAGTGGTGGACGCTTTGGTGATGCAGGTTTATTATTGCGCGGCTTTACACAATCACTAGGTGACGTTGAAAAAGGCAGCAAAGAAACCATTGATGCATTTGCTAAACTGGGCATAGGTAAGCAAGCTCTAGAAACACTAAATGATGACCAATTATTCCAAGCTGTTGTTAATGGTTTGGGTAAAATGGAAGCTGGTTTTGAAAGAAACCGTCTTGCAATGGTGTTGACCGGTAGAGCTGGTGATGGCATTGACTGGAAAAAGATGGCAGATGGTTCTAGTAAAGCAATTGATCCAGAAATGGAAGCTAGGTTACAGGCCGGCGCAGATGCAATGGCTGCATTAGAAGGCGCATTTAGAAATTTCCAATTGGTAGCACTGGAAGTATTAGCACCAATTATTGCATATATTAAAGATCTAAATATCAATGCTGATGATGTTAGAAAAGCAATACAAATATTAGGTGCTGTACTTGCTGCTGCTTTTGCAGCAACCGTTGTAGGGCAAATTATTAGAGTTGTGGCACTGATCAAAGAACTTGGTGGTGTAATTAGAGCAGCAGCAACAGCTCAAGCATTCTTAGTTGGACTTAGTGGCGCAGGTCTTGCTGTGGTTGCAGCATCAGCTGCTGCTGCCGGAGCAGCCTATTATGCCCTAGGCAAAATGATGGATGATGCTGCGGCTAAAGCAAAAACTTCTCCTAGTTTACCAACAAATCCACCCGGAGGCGGCGGAACAGGCACAACAGTTAGAACTGTTGGCAAAACATCTGAACAGAAACAACAAGAAAATCAATTAGAAAGAGAACGCAGCCGTCAAAGATCTAGAGCAGCAGAAGTTATAGCACAAATTGCTGCACAAACTGCATCACTACAAGAAAAATATGATATTGAACTTAAGAATATTGGTCTTACAGATGATCAAATTAGATTAAACAATGAATTAAGTTCAATCAAAGCCAAACAAAGAGATGATGTTGCAAAAATTCAAGGTCTGGATAAGTTAGCTGATAGTGAAAAAGCAGCAAAAATTGCAGAGATTAATGAAAAATATATTCAGCAAGAAGCTATTCTCAGACAAGGATTAAGTTTAGTTCAACAAACAAATTATGCTGAACAAACTAGATTAGCATTAATTCAAGATGCAATTGCTGATAGACAAGAAGAAATTAGACAAACATATGCACTTGCTGATTTAGAAAATCAAAGACAAGTTGCGCTAGGATTACGCACCACTAGAGAAGGTAGTATTGTAAGTCAGTTATTAAAACTTGAAGGTGACTATGTTAGCAAAAAAGAAACACTTCAAAAACAATATGCTGAAGCTAAGAATCAGATTGACCAAGACAATATTCAGCGTGAACTTGATAACCTAGAACAGAGCTATCAAAATAACAAAGAATATGTTGAAAAGAAAAAGAAGCTTGATGAAGAAGTTAGAAATAGTTATAGCGCAGGATTTAGAAGCGTATTTGAAAATCTAAGTGATAGCCTAACACCATTCCAAGTTGCTGCTGATGCTACCAGTGCTGTATTTGGTAATTTAGAAAGTGCAATCAGTGAATTTGCTAGAACAGGTAAATTTAATTTTGGTGAATTTGCTAAAAGCATTATCAGAGATTTAATTGCCATTACACTAAGAACAATTATTTTAAGAACCGTACTAGCTGCCTTTGGTGGTCTTTTTGGTGGTGGTGGTGGTGGCGGTACCACAATGGCATTGAATACTCAAGTACCTGATACAGGCCTTAGATTTGCAGCAGCAGGTGGTCCAATCCGCGCTAACCAAGGTTACATTGTTGGTGAAAAAGGACCAGAGTTCTTTATGCCTAATACATCAGGTACAATGATACCAAATCATGCATTAGGTGGAACTACCAATGTTGTTTATAATATTCAAGCAGTTGACGCACGCAGCTTTAAAGATCTAGTTGCACAAGATCCAGAATTTATCTACAGCGTAACACAAGTTGGCGCTAGACGGCAGCCGAGGTAATATATATGAGTTTACAAACAATTATAGATAATGCAGTAAGCATTGAATTTATTAGAAGAAAATTAGCAGGTCAAACTATCAGCCGCAGTGGCCAAGTTAAAATTGCTAGTGTTGCTAGCAATGTGCCATGGCAGATGATTGTTGAACCACGCCCAGGCATGCAGTGGGAAAATTACCGTGATACGCTGGAAGAAATTGATAGATTAGACCGCATCTTTGTAGAAGTAGTAGACATTGGTAGCTCAAATCCAAATCTAAGTTACATCACTGAATATCAAGGTGGTTTAAGCACAGCACAGATTAACCAAGTAAAAGTTAGCAGTGGTGCAAATCTAACGCTTACACTTAATATGGCAAACGTAACTGGTACAAGTGCTGGTACAATATGTTTTGAGCCCGGTGATCTAGTTCAATTGAGTGGCAACTACAAATATCCATATACTGTAACCAGCAGAGTATTGCGTGGTAGTGGCAGCACTATTGCTGTACCTATTCATAGACCATTTATTGATCAAGCTGGTTACACTGAAGCAAACGCAGGTATATTAGTTGGTAAAGATGTAACTTGGCAAATGGTAATGACTAAAAAGCCCAGCTACAAAGTTATACCAGGTAGATACATAGAATGGAGTGACAACTTTGAACTTGTGGAAGTAATTGAGGATTAAACATGGCTACACCTATTACAGCAGTACAAGATAATAATATTAGTCATGCACTATTCATTGATCTAGATCTAGATGGCAATGTGTATTATCTTAGTAATGCATATAAACCAATTACTGTAGATGGTAATACTTACACTGAACTTGGTGCCTTTTTAGGTCTTGGTGAAATCCGTGATGATTTAAAAACCACAAATGGTGATTTGAATATTAGTCTTACAGGTATTCCCAGTAATGAAAACTATGTAGACCTTATGTTAAGTTATCCAATTAAAGGTGGTAATGTTGTTATCCGCAGAGGTTTCTTTGATGTCAGTACATTACAACCACTAAGTGGACAGATGTTTGAAAGATACAGAGGTATCATTACTAATTTTAGTATTGATGAGGCAGAAAATTTTCTAGAAGGTGAATTAGTTTACACTATCACAGTAACTTGTGCAAATATCAATACATTATTGAATAATAAAGTTACAGGACAAAGAACTAACACTAGTGATAGAACTAGATTCTATCCAGGTGATATTAGTTTTGATAGAACCAGCGTAATTGCTAACACAGCTTTTGACTTTGGTAAGAAGTTTACCGGTGGTACTGGTTATGGTGGCGGTGGTGGTGGAGGCCGCAGCTTTGAAGATTTTAATTACAATTTAAATTAAGGTGTAGGTATGATTAGATATGCAGGTATAAAAGATTTTGATAGGATTATGGAACTAATGGTAAACTTTGCAAATAGTGCGCCAGTTGAAGCTTACCATAATCCACAGTACAATTATAAAGGTGTGCAAAACTTTTTAGCAATGGTAATCAATTCAGGTTGCATTATTGTTGGAGAGCGTGATGGTAAGATTCAAGGAATGTTAATTGCACAAATTTGTAGTGACCCATGGTTACCACACATACGCACATTAAAAGAACTAGCTTGGTGGGTAGAACCAGAGTATAGAAATACTAGCTTAGGTTATAAGATACTCATGAAGTATGTAGAAACAGGTAAAAAGATCAAGGAGCGTGGAATGATTGAAAATTTTGTGTTGACTAACATGAGTATTAGTCCAGACTTTGATCTATCAGCACGCGGATGGCGTGCAATTGAAACAAACTATGTTTATGAGGGTGCATAAATGGCAATTTTTACAGCAATAGCAGCAATATCCTCAGCCATTGTAAGTGCAATTGGTATCAGTACTGCTACCATTATTGGTTCACTTACTTGGGCCGGTTTAGCTACAAGTATTATTGCCACAGGACTTACACTAGGTACAGCAAAATTACTTGGTGTATTCAATATGCCCAAATTGGATACTAAAGATCCAGGCGTTAAGATCCAATTACCTCCAAGCACAGATAACAAGGTGCCGCGCTTATATGGGCGTAACTTTACAGGCAGTATCATCATAGATGCTGAAATTAAGAATCAAAATAAGACCATGGCCTATGCTATGCTTATCAGTGAGCAATCACCCAATGATAGTTGGAGCATAAACAAGATTTACAGAGGTGACACTGAATTAGTATTTGGCACAGGCGCAAATGCACATGTGGTACAAAGTATTATTGACCCAAATGCAACTGCAAGTACTGTGGTAACAGGCAAGATGCGTTGCCGTGTTTATGCAGGTGGTAGCGGTAGTGCTAAACAGATTTTCCCAGTGCCTGGTGGTAGCGTAACAGCAGCAAATGCATATGGCCTAGGCAGTGGGCAATTTAGCAACTGGACCAGCGCCAATACAATGGATGGATTGGTCTTTGCTATTTTTGAAATAGATTATGACCAAGAGAATGGTTTAGTTGGCTTAGACAATATCACATTTGATATCAATAACGCACTTAATGAACCCAGCAATGTGCTCTTAGACTACTTACGCAATGAACGTTATGGCGCAGGTATTAGCAACACAATGATTGATACTGCAAGTTTTAATGATTGGTTTACATATGCTGATGCAAATGTAAGCTATACAGACAGCAGCAATGTTACACAACAGCACAGCAGATATCAAATTGATGGTGCGCTCAGCACATTCAATACTGTAAAACAAAATATTGATAAGATTTGCCAAGCTGGTGGTGCATTCTTTACATACAATGCCAAACAAGGACAATTTGGTGTAGTTGTTAACAGAGCAGCCACAGCAGGTGAACTTGCAAATGCATTTGTGCTCAATGATGATAACATTGTGGGTAAGATACAAATCACTTCAACTGATTTGTTCAGCTTGTTTAACCAAATCGAAGTTGAATATGCCAGCGTGAATCAAAAGGATCAAACTGATGTTTATTTTGCTGAAGCCAATGTAAACATACGCAATCCTAATGAACCAGACAACAAACTACAATACCGTTTGGACATGGTCAATGACAGAACCCGCGTTGCACAATTAGCAAACATTGATCTTAACCAAAGCCGCATCAGCACAGTTATTAACCTAACCGCAGACTTTAGCGCAATGCAAGTTGATGTAGGTGATGTGGTTAAACTCACTGTGCCTCTATATGGCTATACAAATAAATTATTCCGCGTAATGCGTACCACTGAATTTGAAGATCCAGAAGGCATGATCACTGTTAAGTTGGTACTGCTAGAATATGATGCAGATGTTTATGGTGACTTGTTAACACAAGAAGATCTGCCAGGACCAGTAACAGGTATTACAAACTGGTGGGTAACAAACTCAAATGCTGTGTTAACCATTGGCAATATTACAATTGTAAATGATCCAACAGCAGCAAATGCACAGCAATATTATCCAGGTAATGGTACATTAATTGGCAATATTTCAATTGCTAATGTCAGTGCAAACTTTGGTGCAGCATATGCCAATACCACATTCATTAACGTGCCCATCAAACCACCAGTGAATACAAATTATAATCTAGCCCGTGTAGCTGTTATTGATGATAGTGGTGCAAATAGTGCGCCTGTTACATATGTACAAACACCAACCAGTATCAGCAGTGAAAATGGTTATTTCTTAGATGATGAATTCTTTAATTTCCCAATTAGCACAACAGCATTTAAGCGTGATATGCCATTCTATCTTGAAATACAAATGCAAGATACCAATAGTGGTGCAGCCAGCCGTGTGTATAACACAGCACAATTGAATGTGGACCGCAGCAATACAGTAAGTGTTATTGATGTTGCAACATTTGGTGCAGGCGCACAATTATTACAAGCTGGTATTTCTAATAGTAATATTGCCAACGGATCAACATTCCTAACAATTACACCCACAGCTGATATTATTACCAAAGATATCAAAGGTGTAGATATTGGTATCTATGCATTGGATACTGCTACCACACCTGGTGGTTATATCACTGGTGCATATGATTTGGCTATGCGTAGTAATGCCCGCGTTTGGTTTGCTAATACTACAGGTGCTATTTCTGTAGATTTCTCAGGTGGTGGTGCAATTTACACAGGTATTCCTAGTAGTTTAGGTATTGTTCCACAATTGGTAGATAACCAAGAAATTATTATTGATGCTGTTGAATTAAGCGGCATGTTCCCAGGACAAGTTTATGCAGATATGCTACCAACCAATGTCACAGTAAGACTAGAAGGTTATAGCACATTAAGCACAGCTAATGGTTTCCCACGTACATTTGGTGACCAAAAGATGAATCTGTTTAAGATTTCAAAGAATGAAAATTTATTATAAGGTGATATATGTATAGAACATTATATAACAAATCATCCGGCACCATAATTAGTTGTGTTAATTTAACTGATAACCAATTGTCTAGTTATCTAGCTAATAATCCTTCACATGATTATATCAATGTATACAGCAAAGGTGTAAAAGATGTTGCAGTTGATGTAGTTACAAAGAAATTAAAAAAACTTCAACCTGTATTACCCAATCCTGTTGATGTAATTAGAATGCAGCGTATAAAATTATTAGCCAGTTGTGATTGGACACAGGCATTGGATTCACCACTTAGTGAAAGTAAACGTGCGGAATGGGCCACATACCGCCAAGCATTGCGTGATATGCCTGATACACATGCTGATGTAAATAATGTAGATGATATTGTTTGGCCAACGCAGCCAAACTGATTTGCGGGAGATATCAATGTATAGTATGAATGTAGTTTTTAAATTTGGTAGATTACAAGTACAAAAAACCATTACAGGTGCGGACCGTGATGCTTGTATGGCTGATATCAATTTTACATTAGAAGCAAATCCTGCAATTGAATTAATCATTATCAGTGAAGGCGCTGCCTAACATTAGCCTGTTTAAAGTGCTAAAACTAGCATAAAATTAAAAAACAGCTAAATAGTATATTAGCACAAAAAGCCTCAGTTTTTTGTGTAGTTCCCTTAGGAGACGCCCGTGTCAAATAGACTTTTAGATTTTGCGGACTATATTGGTGGTCCAGATACCATAGTTGTAGAACTATTCCCCCGTAGTCAAAAGGCTTATACCTTTAACTTTAATGCAAATATCAGTGCATATACTTTTACCAGTGACTATCAAACCATTGTACTTGATCAAGTAGCATATGATAGATCTACAGGTGAACCAAACTTTACGGAAACCAAAGTCAAAGGCTATTTTGCCAACGTTGGCGTAGTTGCATCCGGGTTTATTAATAAAACAAATATTGCTAATGGTGTAGTATCATTTACTATTCCACCAAATAGATATGAAGGCAATGTTTTTCCAAATGCCCGTGCTAACGTTGCTGCAACTGTGGTAAGTTTTGAATGGACAGACAGCGCAAATACATTTACTTCAAATAAAGAAGTAGTACGCTTTCTTGTTCTTGAACGCTGGGAACCAGGAACCAAAACAGGTGACCCTTCACAAGAGACAGTCAAAAACGGCGGATTCATAGCACTAGATACAGCATCAACCTAAGGAGAATTTAAATGGCTAATGTTATTGCCACACTTAGCAATGTTGATGTAAGTGTAACCACAACTAATAATATTATAACTGTTGCTGAAGCTGACAGTGGTTCAATTGTCAGTAATATTGTTCTCAGCAACAATTTAGTTTCTGTAGGAACAACACAAAATAATATTCTTGTAGCTGAAGGTATTGTTGATATTTCAACATTCCGTGCTAGCCTTAGCAATATTGCACCTATTTTATACAATAGTGAATCAGGTGTAATTAGTATTGATGCTAATGCACTATTCAGCGGGAAGACCACAGATGACCTTGCTGAAGGCAACACAAATCTATATTATACAGTTGCTAGAGCAAATTCTGCAATTGGTGCCTATCAAGGTAATATCAATACCGTAGGCAGTATTACTGCAACAAATTTAACAGCAACATCAAATATTTCAGCTGGTAACTTAACAGTTACAGGCGCTTTAAATTTAAACACAATTGTTGCTAACACAGGTAATATTACCACAGTAAATGCAACCACAGTAAATGCAACAACATTAACCGGTACATTATCTACAGCAGCACAACCAAATATTACCAGCCTAGGCACATTGACCAGTCTAAGTGTGCAGGGTGCTGCTGTTGTTAATAATAATATAACAGGCAATATATTAACTGCAAATAATTATGTAATTACACCAGATCTATATCTAGGTCCAGTAAGCACTATAACAAATAAAAGAATCATTGCATATGGTAACAGCAGTATTGCTAACCATAGTGCCAGTGGTCAATTATATTATGATCCTGATTTTGCTAATGAAATAACCAGTCCATCACAGCGTTATGGCCGTTGGTTCTTTCAAAATGATACCACAGGTGTTGCTTTCCCAATTCCAACTTCAACTACAGATTTAGTTGAAGGTGCAAATTTATATTATACCACTGCTAGAGCAAATAGTGCAATTGCTGCTTATCAAGGCACAATTAGCACAGTTGGTAATATTACAACAACTGCAAATATCAGTGGCGGTAATGTTATTGGCACATATTTGCGCGGTGATGGTTCAAACATCAGCGGTATAATAGCAAATAGAGTTAGTCTTTCAGCTGCTAGTGGAATACAGTATGTATTGTTAGGTAATGTTACTGCTCCCGGACCTACTCAAATATTCAATAGCACTAGATTAGCTATGAATTTTAGCAGTAATTTAATAAGCCTCAATGGTAATACAGATGTTTCAGGATATCTAAGTGTTGGTGGTGCTTATGGTACTAACACCCAATTTGAGGTTTTAGGTAATAATGTTACTGTTCAAGATGGTAATATTATTCAAAGTGGTCAATATTTTGATCCTGTAAGTTCAACCGTAAAGGGCATGTTTATCAGTTCACCTGGTAATATTACTTCTACAGGTGGTTTCTTTGTTGGTGATGGTAGATTCCTATCTAATGTAACAGGTTCTTATGGCAATGCCAATGTTGCAAACTTTTTATCAAGTGGTTATGGTAGCAACACAATTACTACATCAGGCACTATCACAGCTGGAACACTAAATGCTAATACTATTACAGCACCAGCTGCAAATATTGATATTGCACGTGGTAAATCATTACGGTTCTTAGATCTAAATGCTAACATTACCGGTGATGCATCAAATGTTTCTAAACAAAATTTAGATGTAACATTTAATAATATTACATTTAAAATTGGCCGTTCTGGTGACGTAGGTGATAATTTTAAAATTACTAACCGCAGCACAGGTAATGTTTTATTTAAAGTTGGCGCAGATACTTCACCAGAAGGATCAGACAATGATGAAGGTGTAACAGTATATGGTAACCTTCATATAGGTACTGAATCAACATCAACCTTTAGTGGTGGTAATATAATTTTACGCACTAATGGTGATATTGATCTAATTTCTGGTAGTGGTAATGGTTTTGTATTTGCTAATAAATTATCAACCGTAGGAAATGTTACTGCCGGTGGTTATTTTATTGGTGATGGTAGTTTATTAAGCAATGTTTCAACACTAACCAATGCACAGGTTGTAAGTTATATTGCTACACAACCATTAACAGTTGGTGGCAATTTACAGGTTAATGGCAATTTAGATGTTACTGGTAATGTTAACTATCAAAACGTTACTGACCTGTATGTGCGTGATCAAATCATTGTATTAAATGCTAATGCTGTTACAAATTCAAATGTGCAGATTATTTCTAACAGACCAACTGCAACCAATACAAATTTAAAATGGAATGAGCAAGCTACACGTTGGGAATTTACCAATGATGGCACAACTTATTATCCAATTCCAACTAGCACAACTGATCTAATTGAAGGTGCTAACCTATACTTTACAACTGATAGAGCAAACACCAATAGTAATGCTTGGTTAACAACTAAAACAACCACTAACCTAACTGAAGGTGCTAATCTTTACTATACCACAGCCCGTGCAAATAGTGCAATTGGTGCATTCCAAGGTGCAATTAGCACAGCAGGCAATATCACAACCACTGCCAATGTAAGTGGTCAATATATTTTAGGTAATGGTGCTTTCCTAACCGGTATCACTAGTGGTGGCACAGTAACGCAAATTAACACCGGTGAAAATCTAACTGGTGGTCCAATTACCACAAGTGGCACAATTGGTATGGCCAATGCGCTGGCCAATGTTAATAGTGTAAGCAGTGAAACTGCTGCAAACCTAACACTGGCAACCAATAAGCAGATTACTGTAACCACACGCCAACGCAATGGTAATGTAACCCATAGCGCAAATATCACAGGTGAAGGTTTTGGTGTTAGCCAAACAGGTGATTTCTTTAATGCACCATTTTTCAGCTACAGTGGATTAGGTGAATTAAAAGCATTGGTGTTTGATGGTTCTATCACCACAGGCAGCAATGTAATTACTGGTGTTGCTAACATTCATGACTTACAGGGCAATCCTCTGAGCATCAGCAATGTTACACCATATCATGTAATCATTGATTCACCATTAAGCGGTAGTCTTACATTATTCCCACCAGGCACTTATGTTGTAAGCGCCAGTGGCAGCAATATCTTTATGAGTGCTAATGCACTTTATACAGAAACATTAATTTATGATAGTGGTGATCCATATTCAAGTTTTGGCACACTAAATCCAGGTGCTTATGACAGCACCACAGGATTATTGGTAGGCTTAGAAACTGCATTTGATTATGCTGAAGGTGACGCTCAAACCATTTACTATAATTTCTTAACCAATTATAGTTTAGCATATGGTTATGGTCCAAATGGTCCAATACCTTCAAACTTTGCATACAGTATTGGCACTGGTAGTGATTATGCCATAGATACCAATGTTGTAAAACCATTCTTGTTTGCCCGCACAGATTTCAGCGCAGACAAAACTGTGGGCAACTTCCGCAGAGGTCTAACAATTGGTGACGCTGACCTAACCAACCGCGGTGAAAATGATGGTAACCAAACATTTGGTCTAAACATTGTTTGGGATGGCACCAGTGATCCTGCTGTTGATTATGGTGAATCTGGTGGTATTCTTCCACAGATGCTGTTGAAACAGTATACTACAGGAACATACCAAGCAACATCATTAAGTGATGCTGGTCCACGCATGTTGTTCATTAGTGCTAATGGTAAGAACACAGACAATCCATTATCAACTTATGCAAGAAAGAATCAAGAACTAGGGCGCATCAGTTGGTTGTCAACCACATCAGCATTAACAACACCAAGTTCAATAGGTCCACCCGCATATATTAGTGCTGTTGCTGGACAGGATAATACCGCTACCAACAGTGGTGTTGGTATGTATTTTGCTGCAAGTCCAAATACTAATAACTTCAATAGAAGTCTATATCTTGCTAGCAGCATGGGCAATACACTTGTTTCAAGTGCTCAAGACAGCACTGGCACACATAGACCAATTATCTTTGCACCCTCACATGTTATGAGCAGTCAGGGTAATGCTGTGTTACTCTACAATCAAACTGTAAATGGCACAGATACTATTACTGATACAACTCAGACCAGTGGCGCACATTTTGCACAGATCAATTTCAATGATACTGCTAATAGAACAGGTGCAAAGGTCAGTGTAACCAACGGTAATAACTTTAACAGTAACCGTGAAGGCAACATTGCACTAAGCATTGATAGAAATTCAACAACTGCAAATACAACAGTTAGGGCTAGATCCGGTGCTACAAACTATTATGGTAACAATAATCCAGACCGCGTAAGATTTACATTTACACCTGATGGATTAGCAGATGGCACAGCAGTAACCATTGCTGGATTTACTAACAGCACAGTTGCAGGTGCTCTTAATGGCAATGTATTTTATGTTAAGGGTATCATAGCTAGTGGTGTTAGATACTATGAACTTTACACTGACAGTGGTTTAACCACAGGTGTAAACCTAGGTGTTACCAACATCAATGCAGGACCAGGCACATTTACCTATGCTAGAACCAATGGTGTAACTGCCAAAGATTGGAGTTTGGTATTACCACAAAGCAGTAACAGTCTAATACTAACAGAAGATGGTGTAACCAGAACAACATTTGAAGGTGCAAACATCACAACTGCTGGCAATGTCAGTGCAAGCACATTCTTAGGCAACATTGCGGGCACTACTGGTAACTTCACAGGCAATGTCACTGCTGGTAACACCATTGTAAATGGTGTTGCATTCAATACCACAAGTAACATTGCACCAACCAGTGGACAAATCCGCTACAACACAGACTATGGCACACATCAAGTTGGACTAGATGGCAGCAACATAATGTTGATGGGCCAAGACCTTGTTGTTTATGCACGCAATGATGAAGCAAACACGTTGCTGAAAGGTGAAGTAGTTTACATTGCTGGTGCTAGTGGTGACAAGGCTACAATTAAACGTGCTGTAAACAACAGTGACGCTAACAGCGCCACAACAATTGGTATTGTTAAGAGTGACATTGCTGTTGGACAGTTAGGTTATGTAGTAAGCCAAGGTGTTGTTGATGGTCTAAATCTAACAGGTTATGCATCAGGTGACAAAGTATACTTGGGCAATGTAGCAGGAACATTTACAAACATCAAACCTCAATCACCAGAACACTATGTGTTCATTGGTGTGGTTGAAAAGGCCAACCCAGGTAGCGGTCAAATCCTTGTGCGTGTGCAGAATGGTTTTGAACTTGATGAAATTCATGACGTTAATGTAACCAATGTTCAACCCAATGACATATTATTCCGCAATGCAGGTAATACACTTTGGGTCAATCAAAACCTTGGCACAACACTAACCAATACAAATATTACTCTAAAGCAGTTCAATGAGACCCGCGTTGACCTTGGCAGTACAGGTGGTAATATTACGCTTAACATGGCAAATGGTTCAATCTTTGCAATGACTGCAACCAGCAACATCAGCAACATTGCACTAAGCAATGCCAGCATTGGTTCAAGTGGCACGCTGATCATTACGCAGGATGGTACTGGTAGCAAAACACTAACAACTACCAGCGCATGGAAGTTTGCCGGTGGTTCTAAGACACTAACCACAACTGCTAACGCAATTGACATTGTAAACTTCTTTACAGATGGCACAACAGTATTTGCAGCGTTGAGTAAAGGATACAGTTAATGTTTGCGGCTAGAGGAGGCTTTGTTAACGCAGCAGTAAGTGTTACACCGCAATGGTATAACATGACTCCTGCAGAAGCCAATGCCGGTGTAGCCAGCTGGGTTTCAACAGGAACAAGAACATTAACAAATAGTGTTGCATTAGGCAACGTGATATGGAGCGCACAAGATGCTTACAGAGCAGGTGTGGCATTTCCCACAAACGGAAATGTTTACATGTGTCCTAGTGCAAAACGTGCAAATACTATTTTAGAAATAGATCCTAGAACATTATCAGCCAGAGAAGTCAATACCAGTCTAAATTTAACCGCAGCAGCAACAAATAACTTTGTTGGTGG
>JACCDT010459709.1_pt1 | contig 14677 bp, 7 predicted proteins | sample 7446291 | NCBI WGS metagenome assembly JACCDT01 (sample SAMN15323446, study PRJNA562643) | freshwater metagenome | isolation source: river surface water | place: USA:Blue River Watershed | collected 2017-08-17
GACTTCATCCGGCGCTTGGGGTCGCCGGTGAGTTGGACCTCGAACTCGCCGATGCCGCGCCCGGTCTGCGGGTCCGTGGTATGCCCGTTCGCGTAGCCGTCGGCGTAGCGGCCCGTCCCCGGGAGGTTGCGGGGTTCGTTGAAGGGGCGGAAACCATTGCCCATGTTCCATTGGTGGTTCGGCATCAGGTAGGCGAACCACGCGTGGCCGCAGCGGTTGCCGTCGCCGCCGACGGAGGCCGCGGGGATGCCGTAGGCGCGCGCCGCGGTGGTGCCGAAGTGGGACTGGTCCATGCAGATGCCGCCGACCTCGAGGATCTCCTCGAGCGTGCCGCGGGTGAAGCTCTCCGCCAGCGGCTTGTAGGCCTTCTTGCCCGGCGGGGCCTTCGGGGGCTTGGCGCCCGTGACGAAGTCCATGCGGTAGTTGATCATCGGGTAGGCCTCGCTCCAATCCTTCTGCTGGTCGCCGTTGGCCAGCTTGAGTTTCCGGAGGTCGTTCTCCTTGAGGGCCCATTCCATCTCCTCGGTCGTCGCCTCGGCGCTCACCACCCAGATGAGCTCGTAAGGTTCGAGTTTCTTGAGGTCCGTCTCCAGCCGCTGGCGCTGGGCGTTGTCGCGGAAGTAGCGGTAGCGCTCCAGCGCGTCGACCGTGAAGCGCTCATGCTTGGGGTCGCGGGCGCGGGCGAAGGTGAACTTCTGATCGAAGACCAGCGCGGTCGCCACCTGCAGGTTGACGTACTTGCCCTTGAGTTCCTTGGCGTCGTCGTTGGCCAGGCGCGCCCAGACGCGGAGGGCGTTGCCGAGGTTGTCCCCGGGTTTGACGTTGGCGAGGAACAGCTCCATCCGTTCGGCGTCGCCCAGCAGCTCGATGAGGAAAGGCTGGACCTGCTCGTCGGTCATGAACTCACGCAGGGTCTTCGGCGTCACCTGGCGAACGAAATCCGCCTGCGTCAGGCCGATCGCGAAATAGTTGCTCTCCCAGAGATCATCGAAGCGGCGGGCCCCGTCGGTCGCCGAGGTGGCGGTGAGCGCGGGGTACAGGCCGTAGCGGAGCCGGTCGTAATGGCTCTCCCACTTGCCGTCGTAGACGCGGGCCTTGGTGTCGGCCAGCAGCGTCGCGCGGCACTGCGGGTCGCGGCGTGAGATGGAGTCGAACGGGTAGGGGCGGGGGGCCAGGGCGGGCAGTTCCTCCTTCACCGTCGGCGTCACCGCGGTGGCGGGGCCGGTCGGCTTGATCGGCGGCTCGACGGCGGGGCCGGTGCCGGCGGTGGCGCCGGGGACCGGCTCGGCGACGGTGGCGGGCGCGGTCTTGCCGCCGAAGAAACCGGCCACGTCATCGATCAGGCTGGGGGCCTCGTCCTTCGCCGTGAGCTCGCGCGGGTGCAGGGTGCGGTCATAGACGGCGTAGCCGAACCAGGCCGCGGCCACGAGCACCGGGAGGAGGATACCGATGAGGATGGCCTCGCCGTTCGCGCCTTGGGACGAGGGCTTCTTCGGAGGCAGGGGTTTGGGTTCGAGCGGCGCGCGCATGACTGGGAGCCCCACCTTAGCCCTTTGCTTGGCTGGGTCAAAATCCAACCTCCGGACCGGGGTGAAATCACCGCGGAATCCTCGGGAGGACCGGCTGGAGGGCTATTTGGAGCCCTTCTCCGCGCCCTCTTTCGCCTTCTGGCCTTCCTTGCGCAGCCGGAGTCCGCGTTGCCCCTGGCCGCATTTGCGGAAATACACGTACAGTTCCTCGGTCATCTCGAAGAACTCCGCGGCCGGCAGGTCGACCTTCCGCCGGAAGATCCGCTCGGCATCGTCGAGGAAGCGCCGTTCCAGCGTCTCGTCCCCTTTCACCGTCGCGTAGTAATCGGCCAGCAGGCCGCGGAACTCGGCCATGTCGCCCGCGCAGTTCTCGAGGGCCTCGCGGTAGAGGGCGGAGATTTCCTTCTCGTTCGCGGACCGGTCGCGGGCGAGCACCCGGGCCGCGCGGGCGACCCCCGCGAGGTAGAGGTCGCGGCGGGCCGGGAAATCCCGGAGCCATCGGCGGAGACGGTCCTCGAGCGTCCGGACGGCCTCGGCCGCGGGGACGCGCCCGAGGAGGAAGCGCGCCTCCTGCTCGTCCGCCAGGTCGCGCATGTCGGCGGAGTCGTCGAAGGCGCGACGGAGTTCCGCCAGCGTCGCCGCCCACGGCGCGGTCGGCGCGGCCTCGTCGGTGGCCATCGCCGCGAGCCGTTCGCGCCAAGCCGGCAGGGAGCGGTCGCAGGCCTTGCACGCCGCGGCGAGACAGGCCTGTTGCCGCCCGGAATCGCCGAGCTGCGCGGCCAGCCGGGCCATCAGCCGCAACCGCGTGCACCGGTCGGCCTCCGGGCCCGTCCGCCGCCGGTCGACCAAGGCGGCCAGTTCGAACTCGCCCACAGGCAGCCCCGTCTGCGGATCCAAGGCGGTGCCGTTGGCGGCGCCGGTCGCCGGCCGGCCGAGCCCCAGCTCCCAGCGGCGCGGATCCTTCTGGAAGGCGGCCCAGAGCGGCGGCGCGGTCCGACCGGCCGCCCGCCCCTTCAGCGTGGCGGCGGGGATGCCGAAGGCCCGGGCGGACTCGACGGCGAAGGCGACCGGATCGCCGCCGAACTTGAACGAGAATTCGAGCGACCCGGCGTCCACCTCCGCGATCTTCGCCTGGGCCGTCTTCGAAAGTTTCGGCTCGGCGTTCTTGCCTGCCGGCCGGTTCGTCGGCGTCAGGAGCTTGGCCAGCGTGCCGCCCTGCGCGACGAGCTCGAAGGTCTTGGCCCAGTCGTCCGCGTCGAGCCGGCGCAGCTTCGTCTCGGCGTGCGCCCAATGGAGGTCCGGATCGCCCGCCTCGCTGCCGGCGACCCAGAGCAGCGCGTCGACCGGCAGCTTGGTCACGTCGGTCTTCAGGCGCCCCTCCTCGGCCGCGCTCCGGAAGAAGGCGTAGCGGGTCAGCGGGTTGATGGCTTCCTCCGGGTCCTGCGCCAGCGTCCGTTCGCGGTCGAAGACGAGGGCGAACGCGACCTGCAGGCGGAGGTATTTGCCGCGCAGCGGCAAAGGGTCGGCGTTCCAGGCGAGCGCCCAGACCTTGAGCGCCGCCGGCACCTCATCCTCCGGTTTCACCTGCGCGAGGAACGTCTCCATCCACTCGGGGCGCCGGAGGAGCTCCTCGAGGAAACCCGCGAGGCCTTCGCTCTCGGCGAGGCGGCGCAGCGACTCCGGTCCGGTCCGCGTCGTGAAGCCCTCCGTCGAGCCGGCGCGGGCGATCAGCAGGGCCTGCCCGGCGCCGACGGCGAAGAGCGGGTCGCGCCCAAGTTCCTCGTAGGCTTTGCCCTCGGGGTCGGCCTTGGTCGCGATCAAGGCCGCTCGCAGGCCCGGCTGCAGTTTCGCGAGGTGCTCCTCCCAGCGACCGTCGAACAACCGGGCCCGCGTGTCCGCGAGCAACGCGGCCAGCTTCGTCGGGTCTCGTCGGGCCGCCGGGCTGAAATCGTACGGCGCGGGATCGAGCGGCGGCTTGGCGACCTGGTCGGCTTTCGCGGCTTCCGCCTTGCGGGGGCCGGTCCCGCCATCGACCCCGCCGATCCCGGCCACCGGTTCGGACTTCTCACCGCGCGGCTTGAAGAAGTCGGCGAAGAAGCCGGAGTCTTCGGTCGGCGGCGGTGCGCCCGACCCGGGCGCGGTAGTCGGTGCGGTGGCGATCGCCGGGGAGGCGGGCGCGTTCGTCGCGACCGGTCGAAGCTCCTGCTTCGGGCGCAGGGCGAGGACGCCGGCGGCCACGGCGAGGACGCCCAGCCCCGTCGCGCCTACCCAGATGAGGCGGCGGCGGGAAGCGGGGGTTGCCTCGGGAGCCGTCATGGTCGCGGCCCGACTATGCCGCGGCCGGACCCTATGACAAAGGCTTAATGCGTCCGCGCCGCAACGTCTCGGCGAGCGCGGGCGCCGTCGGCGACTTCCGGTGGGCGGCCAGGGACTCAGGGTCCCCGGCGTGGACGAGCCGGCCCCCGGCGTTGCCGCCTTCGGGGCCGATTTCCAGGACCCAGTCCGCCTCGGCGAGGACATCGGGGTGGTGCTCGATGACCACGACCGTGTGACCTTGGTCGACGAGCGCGTGGAGCAGCTCGATCAGGCGACGGCAGTCCGACTGGTGCAGGCCGATGGTCGGTTCCTCGAGGATGTAGAGGTTGGGGCGGATCTCGCCGCGCGAACGCTCGCGGAAGGTCGGTAGCCCTTGCGCGAGCTCGCTCACGAGCTTGAGGCGCTGGGCCTCGCCGCCCGAAAGCGTCGGACTGCTCTGGCCGAGCGTGAGGTAACCCAGTCCGGTCTTCACCATCAGGCCGCAGAGGTCGCCCAGCTTGGCGTCGAACGACAGGAACGCGGCGGCTTCCTCGAACGTCATCGCGAGCAGGTCGGCCGCCGACTTGCCGTTCCAGCGGATCGCCTTGGCGGCGGCCCCGTAGCGCGTGCCCGCGCATTCCTCGCAGGGGACGTAGGTGTCGGGCAGGAAGCTCATCTCGAGCTTGATGCGGCCGGCGCCGGAGCAGGCCTCGCAGCGGCCGCCGGAAGTATTGAACGAGAAGAAGCCGGCGCCATGACCGCGGATCGCCGCCTCGGGCAGGGACGCGAGGCGTTCGCGGATGAGGTCCCAGGCGCCGACGTAGGTCGCCGGCGTCGAGCGCGGCGTCTTGCCGATCGGCTCCTGGTCGACCACCACGAGCTGACGGAAACCCTTGAGGCCGCTGAGCGTCGCGAAGGCGGGTTTGCCCTCGTGCGCCACCGCGGCGAGCGCCTCCTTGCCGGTCAGCCCGTCCTTCTTCTTCGCCAGCGCGGCGCGGATCGCCGGCGCGAGCAGGTCGGTGACCAGCGTCGATTTGCCGGCGCCGGAGACGCCGCAGACGACCGTGAGCCGGCCGACCGGGAGCTCGACGTCGAACCCCTTGAGGTTGCGCAGCGAGGCCTGCTTGAGCCGGACCCAGGCGGCGGGCGCGCCTTTGCCGGCGACCGGTCGCCGCGCGCCGCGGAGCGGGTGCGGGATGGCTTCCTTGAGGAACCGGCCGGTGACGGAGTCGGTCTGTTTCTCGAGCGCGGCGGCGGTGCCTTGCGCGACGATCCGGCCGCCGTGGACGCCGGCGCCCGGGCCGAGGTCCACCACGAGGTCGGCGGCGCGCATGGTATCCTCGTCGTGCTCGACGACCAGGACGGTATTGCCACGGTCGCGGAGGCCCTTGAGGGAGCCGATGAGGCGGTCGTTATCCCGCGGGTGCAGGCCGATGCTCGGCTCATCGAGCACGTAGAGGGCTCCGGAAAGCGTCGAGCCCAGCTGCGCCGCCAGCCGGATGCGCTGCGCCTCGCCGCCCGAGAGCGTGTCGGCGCCGCGGTCGAGCGCGAGGTAGCCGAGGCCGACCGAATCGAGGAAGCGCAGGCGCGCGGCGATCTCGGGCAGCAAGGCGCCCACGATGGCCTGTTCACGGGGCGCCAGCCTGAGCCCGGAAAGGAACGCGAGGGACTCGTCGGGCTGCAGGCGCAGCAGCCCGGGCAGCGAGAGCGAGCGGCCCTTGGGTCCGGCGAGCTTCACCGAGCGGCCGATCGGGCCGAGGCGTTCGCCCTGGCAGGTCGGGCAGACTTCCTCGCCGACGCGGTCCGCGATGGCGTTCTCGTTGATCGACTCCTCCTCGTCGGACGAGAAGGTCGCGACCTCGCGGCCGTGGCCGCGGCAATCCGGACACCAGCCGCGCGGCGAGTTCCAGGAAAGGTGCTTCGGGTCGACCTCCGGGAAGGATTCGCCGGTGGCGGGGTCGCTGCGCGACGTGGAGAGGTAGGCGACCTGCCGGCCGTCCGGGCCGAGGAGCACGCACGCGTTCTTGCCGGCGGCGAGCGTCTGCCGGACGAGCGCGCGCAGGGCCTTCTCCCCGGACTCCTCGGTCTCATCGGGCCGGCGGATCCGGCCGTCGGCGCGCAGTTCGCCGAAGACCGCGTCGACGTCGTGCTCGGCATAACGGTCGAGTCCGGCGAAGCCGTCGACCTTGAGCAACTGGCCGTCGCAGCGGAGCACGCGCAGGCCCTTCGTCTCGGCCCATTCGGCCAGGGGGCGATGGTGGCCTTTGCGGGACCGGACGAGCGGGGCGGCGAGGAGCAAAGCGCCTTTCTTCAGGGCCTTCGCCTTCCGGGCGATGAGGCGCACCACCGCATCCTCGGTCATCTCCTCGAGGGGTTCGCCCGTGGTCGGGCTGTGCAGCACGCCGGCGCGCGCGAAGAGCACGCGCAGGTATTGGGCCACCTCCGTGACCGTCGCGACGGTCGATTTCGCGGAGCCGCGGGTCACGCGCTGCTCGATGGCGACCGTCGGCGGCAGGCCCGTGAGCGCGTCGATGTCGGGTTTCGGCAGCTGCTCGACGAACTGGCGGGCGTAGGCCGAGACGCATTCGAGGAAGCGGCGCTGGCCTTCGGCGAAGAGGATGTCGAACGCGAGGGACGATTTGCCGGAGCCGGAGACGCCGGTCATCACGGTGAGCGACCCGTGCGGGATCTCCAAGGAGACATCCCGCAGGTTGTGCTCGCGGGCGCCGCGCAAGGAGATCGCGGTCGGGCGCGGCGCGGCGGGGCCGGTCGCGGCGGCGGCGAAGGCGTCGTCGCCCCGGGCGAGGAACCGTCCGGTGACCGTGCCGGCCTGCGCGACCGCGGCGGGCGGACCTTCGGCGACGAGGCGGCCGCCGGCGGGGCCGGCCTCGGGCCCCATCTCCAGGAGCCAGTCGCAGGCCTTCAGCACGTCGAGGTGGTGCTCCACCACGACGAGCGAGTGGCCGGCTTCCGTGAGCCGGTGCAGCAGGCCGATGAGGCGCGACACGTCCTCGCGGTGCAGGCCCGTCGTCGGCTCGTCGAGCAGCAGGAGGGCGCCCGGCTTCCGCGCGTCGATCCGGGAAAGGTAGCGGACCAGCTTCAGGCGTTGGGCCTCGCCGCCCGAGAGCGTCGTGAGCGGCTGGCCCATCGCGAGGTACCCGAGGCCGACCTCCTCGAGGCAGGCGAGCTGGGCGGAGGCCGGCGTGCGTTCGCCGAGGAACTTCCGCGCCTCGGTCACCGACATCGCGAGCAGGTCGCCGACGGACTTGCCGTCGTAACGGAAGCCCAGCACCTCATCGCGGAAACGTTGGCCCTGGCAGGAGGGGCAGGGCAGGGCGACGTCGGAGACGAACTGCATCTCCACCGTCTCCCAGCCGGCGCCGCCGCAACGCTCGCAGCGGCCTTCGCCGGCGTTGAAGGAGAAGTGCGAGGGGGTGAGCCCGGCCGCCTTCGCTTCCGGCGAGTTGCCGAGCAGCGTGCGGATCGCGTCCCAGGCGCCGACGTAGAGGGCCGGGTTCGAGCGCGGCGTCCGCGTCGCGGGCGATTGGTCGACGAGCGCGACCTCCGCCGGTTCCCGGTCGAACTTCACCCATTTCGATTCCGCCGCCTCGTCGCCGGATTCCGGGTCGCGCCGGCCGATGACCTGATGGAGGAGCGTGGACTTGCCGGAGCCCGAGACGCCGCAGAGGCCGACCAGGCGGCCGAGCGGGATCGCGCAGGCGAAGTCGCGGAGGTTGTTGACCGTCGCGCCGGCGACGCGGAGGCGCGGGGTCATGTCACCGACCGGGCGCGGGTCGCGGGTCTCCGGTGCGCGTCGGCCCGAGAGCCAGCCGCCCGTCGCGGAGTCCTTGACCTTGAGGATGCCCTTCGGAGGGCCTTGGTAGAGGAGGTGGCCGCCTTCGGCCCCGGGGCGCGGCCCGATCTCGATCAGCCAATCCGCGGCCCGCATGACGGACTCGTCGTGCTCGACGACCACCACCGTGTTGCCCTGCGCGACCAGCCCGCGGAGGATGCCCACCATGCGCGACAGGTCCCGCGCATGCATCCCGACGCTCGGTTCGTCGAGGACGAAGACGGTGTCCGCGAGGCAGGCGCCCAGGCAGGAGGTGAGGTTGACGCGCTGCACCTCGCCGCCGGAGAGCGTGCGCGAGAGGCGGTCGAGCGCGAGGTAGCCCAGGCCGACGGCCTCCAGGTAGCCGAGGCGGGCGAGGATGGCCTCGAGCGCGTGGTCGGCCGGGTGGCGCGAATCCTTGGGCGCGAGCGGCGCGAGCAGCGTGCGCAACTCGGTCACGGGCAGGGCGTAGAGCTCGGGCAGCGTCCGGCCCTGCCAGCGCCAGCAGAGAGATTCCTCGCGGAAGCGGCGGCCGCGGCACGTCGGGCACTCCTCGTAGGCCCGCCAGCGGGAGAGGAACACGCGCACGTGCATCTTGTAGGTGCTCGACTCCAGCCAGCGGAAGAACCCGCGGACGCCGTACCACTTGCTTTCCCATTCGCCAGGGACGTACGTGGGGTCGCCCTCCTCGATGAGCCGGCGCTGCGCGGCCGTCAGCTTCTTCCAGGGCACGTCCATCGGGATGCCCGCTTTCCGGCACGCCTTGGCGAGGTCGCGCTGGCTCTCGCCGTAGACCGTCCCTTGGAACGGGGCGATGGCGCCTTCGGCCAGCGTCAGCGTCGGGTCGGGGATGATCTTCTTCCAGTCGAGGCCGATGACCCGGCCGAAGCCGCGGCAGGCCGGGCACGCCCCGACGGGCGAGTTGAAGGAGAAGAGCGCGGGCGACGCCGGGCGGAATTTCCGTCCGTCCACGGGCGACTCGAGCAGCTCGCTGTAGCGCGCCACCTCGGCGCCGGCCTCGTCCAGGATCCGCAGGCGCCCGCCGCCGAGCCGGAACGCCGCGAGCGCCGCCTCGTGGAAACGCGCGGCTTCCGCCGCGGCGACCGTCACGCGGTCCTGCACCACCAGCAGCTCGGCCGCCTCGGCGGGGATCGGCTCCTCGCCGAGACGCAGCCGTCGACCGGCGACGTAGGCGCGGTTGAAGCCCGCCTTCACGAATTCGTCCGCCACCGTCGCCCAGGCGAGGTCGGCGGGCTTCGCGACCGCGAAGGTCAGCGTCACGGGTCGGCCGGCCTGGCGGGCCAGGCAGTCTTCCCAGGCGGCCGCGGGTCCGCGCGGCGCGAGCGGCTGGCCGGAAGCCGGGTCGATGAGCTGCGCCCGGTGCGCGAACCACACCTTGAACCAATCGCACAGCTCCGTCATCGTCCCGACGGTCGAGCGCGAGGTCCGCACGGCGTTGCCTTGCTTGATCGCCACGGACGGACGGACGTTCTCGGCGGAGTCCAGCGCGGGCGCCGGGAGCAGCTCGAGGAATTGGCGGACGTAAGGGCTGAAGGTCTCGACGTAGCGACGCTGCCCCTCCGCGTGGAGGGTGTCGAAGACGAGCGAGGACTTGCCCGCGCCGCTGAGGCCCGTGACCACCACCAGCCGGCCGACGGGGATATCGAGGTCGAACCCTTTCAGGTTATTCTGGCGGACTCCGCGGAGGCGAATGGCGTCGGGTCGGGGGGCGGACATCGGACCGTTCAACGGAAGGGAAACCGCGGGCTTGGCAAACCCGCGCTCAGTTTCCGCAGTCCACCCAGCCGGCGGGCGTGACCAACGCGTGCAGGGCGAGGTCGTGCGGCTCCGTCGGGACGACGTCGAGGACCTGCTGGTCGTAGGCGAAGCCGATGCGCCGGCAACCGGCGGGCAGGCGCGCGAGCAGGCGGTCGTAGTGACCGCCGCCATGGCCGAGCCGCCCACCGCGGCGGTCGAAGCCCAGTCCCGGGACCACGATGAGCTCCGGCTGGTCCGGCGGCAGGATCGGGCGATCGTCGGCGGGTTCCCGCACGCCTTGCGCCGAAAGCACCAGCGGGGTATCCGCGGCCACGACCCGCAAGGTCACGCCCGCCGCGTCCACCCGCGGCAGCGCGACCGTCTTGCCGGCCGCATGGGCGGCGGCGCGGAGGGCGGCGGTGTCCAGTTCGGCGCCGTAGGCTTGATAAAGAGCCACCACGCGGGCGGCCCGCCAGGCGGCGGAAGCGACCATGCCGGCGGTGGCGGCGTCCGCGGCGACGCGACGTTCGTCCGCGCTCAGCGCGCGCCGCGCGGCCAGCAGCGTCGTGCGCAGCCGCGCCTTGAGCTCCCGCGTCTCCATGCGCTCAGAAAAGCCGGTTGAGCGTGAGAGTCAACAGGACGACCGGGAGGTACAGGATCGAGGCGAGGAAGAAAGGCTTCGCGACCTCGGCCCGGCGGTGCGGCAAGGCGAAATCCAGGCTGAGCTTGAAGAACCAGATGCCGGCCACCAGCGAGACCCAGAGGAACGGGCTGGCCCAGCCGCGGAGCGAGCCGGCGGCTTCGGCGGGGGCGAAGAACGTCATCGCGAGGCGGCCGGCCACGAAGAGCATCGGGATGATGAACGCGGTGGACCAGAGCGCGGCGGTGCGCCCCGAGGGATCGGTCACCGTCGCCACCTTGAAGCCGCCGCGCGCGTAGTCCTCGCGGCACATGACCGCCAAGGCCATGAAGTGCGGGATCTGCCAGCAGAAAAGCAGGGCGAAGAGCAACCATCCCATCGGGTCGATGTCGCCGTGGGGCCGGCCTTGGCCGAGCTTGGCCGCGGTGCCGATGATGGGTGGGATGGCGCCGGGCAGGGAGCCCACCAAGGTACACCAGGAAGTGACGGACTTGAGCGGGGTGTAGAGCAGCAGGTAGCTCACGACGGTCGCGAGCGTGAGGAAACCCGCCAGCGCGTTGGCCCCCAGCCAGACCAAGGTCACGCCGGCCGTGGCCAGCGCGCCACCGAAGAGCAGCACGGCGCCCGGGTGGATCAGCCGGGCGGGGATGGGGCGATGCTTCGTGCGCTCCATGCGGGCGTCGGCCTCGCTTTCCCACCACATGTTGAGCGCGCCGCATCCGCCGGCGGCCAGCGCGGTGCCCACGGCGAGCGCGACGAGCGTCCGGGCCTCCGTCGGCCCATGCGGGTCGCTGCAGAAATAACCCGCGAGCGCCGTCAGGACGGAGAGGAACGACAACCGGGGCTTGGTCAGCTCCAGGAAGGCGGCGGGGACGGAGCCGGCGCGTGCGTTCATGCTCAAGGTGGTGGCGGTTTTCGGCGAAAGGTTAAAGGCAAAACGACCTGCGGCCGGATTTCGCCGTTCAGACGTCGCCGAGGGCGCCCTCGCGGCGGTGCGCCAGCAGGGTGCCGGCGACCACCAGCGAGAAGAGGGCGGCCCCGCTGACGAGGTGCACCGTACGGACATGCGGATTCTGCGGCAGCTGGATCGCGAGGATGCCCAGCGTGAGCTGGAGCGCGAGCAGGGTGGCGATGCCGCCGCCGAACCGGCGCCCGCCCCGCAGCAGGGCGAGGGCGAAGGCCCCGACGGCCAGGGCGGCGAGCAGGGCGCCCGAGCGGTGCAGGAAATTGAACCACCAGAGCGCGCCCGTGCCCTGCGCGGGGACGAACCAGTCGACCGGGGAGCCGCCGCTCACCCAGGTGGTGAGGCGGTTCTGGCGCATCAGGGCCCCGGCGAGGATCACCGCGAGCGTCAGGCCGGCCGCCCAGCGGCCGAGACGACGGGTCGCGGCGCCCGCGCTCGCGGCGGTGTCCGCCCAGCCCCGCGTGTGACCGAGCGCGATGGCGGCAAGCAGGGCGATGGTCAGCTGGGCGTTGACGGCGTGGGCCACCGCGAAGGCGACGGCCTTGAAGTTACCCTCCCCGCCGACATTGAGTTTGTCGAGCAGCACGCGCAGCCCGCCGAGCCCGCCCTGGAGGAGGACGAGGGCGAGCAAGCCGTAGGCGGCGAGGCGGACGAGCCGCCGCGGTTCGCGGCGCGCGTGCGCGACGGCGAGGGCGACGATGAGAAGGCCCAGGCCGGTCGCCGCGAGCCGGTGCGAATGCTCCGCGAACTTGTCGATCTCGGTGAGCCAGCCCGGGGGGTTGACCGAGCCGTTCGAGAGCGGCCAGTCGAGGAAGGCCATGCCCGCCTGGATGCTCGTCGTGAAGCCGCCGGCCTGCAGGACCAGGACCGCCCAGAGCAGCGTCGCCCAGCACAGCCCCAGGAGGAGCCGGTCCGGTCGGGTGCGGGCGGGGGCGGTCATGCGTCCATCAGACGAGGCCGCCGCGCGGGCGCAAATCCGATTCGAAGCCGTCGGCGCTCTTAAGCGGGGACGATGGGGCCCATCAGCCGCCCGCGGCGCGACCGAACGCCCGGATCTTGGCGACCAGGTTGGTCAGGCCGTTGCGGCGGTTGGGCGAGAGATGCTGGGTGATCCCGACCGCGGCGAGGAAGTCCGCGTCGGTGGCGGCCACCTCGGCGGGGCTGGCGCCGTCGTAGAACTCGCAGACCAGCGTCGCCACGCCCTTGGTGATCAGGGAGTCCGCGTCGCAGCGGAAACGGCACCGGCCCGCCTCGAGCGAAGGGACCAGCCAGAGATTGGAGGTGCATCCTTCGACCAGGAAGGCGTCCAGCTTGAGTTCCGCGGCCAGCGCGGGCGCCGACTTGGCCCGGTCGATGACATACTGGAAACGTTCGTGGTGGTCGCCGAACGGCTCCAGTTCGGCGATGAGTTGGGCGCGGCGCGCGGCGAGATCCATGGGCGCTCAGCGACCTTCGAGCGCGGCGGCGTCGAGGCCGGGCCGGATCAGGGTTTGCAGCGCGGTCTCCAGCTTGAGCGCCTGGGCCGCGGGTAGCTTGGCTTCGGTGCGCAGCCAGGACAGGGCCTCCTGCCAGACCAGCGGGGAAGGCCGGCGCAGGGTCTGCAGGTACTCCAGCTCATCGGACATCGACTTGCGGCTGCCGTAGGCGTCGGTCAGGCCGGCCAGGAGCCGGGCCCGCACGTAATCCGCGCGGAGTTGGGAGTGGTTCGGGTGGACCTGCACACCGGCCTCGAGGATCCGGACGGCGGCTTCCGAGGCGCGGATCACGCGCAGGTGGCGGCCGACGGACCGATAGGCTTCGGGACCGAGGTCCTTGGCCCGCAGGAACTCCGCGAGGTAGCGGTCGCCGATGTCGCGCTCGCGCTTGGCGGTCGCCTCATCGGGCTTGTTGCGGGCGTAGTGCGCGATACCGACGATGGCTTGGATCAGCGGACGGTTGGAATGGAAGAAGGCCGGGTCGGCGGCGGAAACCTGCTGGTGCTGGGCGATGACTTGATCGGGCAGGCCGGCGTTGAGCAGGGCTTCCAGGTGCAGTGCCGCGAAGGTCGCGCTTTCGAAGCCGCGGGCGGCGGCGACGCTCGTGAGGGCGGCGGTGAGGCCGTCGTAGCCTTTCTCGGCCGCGTAGTTGGCCAAGGCGATCATGGCTCCCGAGTTGGTCTCGAACTTGGTTTTGATCGTCTGCAGTTCCTTTTCGTACTCATCCTTCAACCCGAGCTTGTCCAGCAACTGCAGGCGCTGGATGCGAGGGAAAGGGGCCTTCTCGTTGAGCGCGATCCGCTCCTGATTCACCGAAAGAGCCATCCGGGTCTGGCCGAGCAGGATATGGAAACGGGTTTGCTGGGAGAGGATGGCGTCCCGGGCGGTGGCGTCCTTGACGGCCCCGCCCTTGGTTTCCAAGAGCGTGAGTCCCTCTTGGGTCTTGCCGCCGTCGAAGAGCGCCTTGGCTTTGAGCAGGAGACCGTTCGGAAAGTTATCCAAATTGTTGATGCTTATGGTCTTGACGCAATCTGGGTACTTGCCGGACCAGTACTGGGAGGTTGCCGTGGCCAAAGCGATGGCCTCGCGCGTGGCTTGGGGTAGGTCTTTGCCGACCCGGAGGAGCTTCAATCCTTGATCGATTACTTCGCTATCGCGTTCCTTTAACTGAAGGAACTGGAAATAGCGTTCCAGGTAGTCCCGACCCAGTTTATCGTTGATTTCGAGGAATTCCAGACCGTGACGCATGGTCTGGATGGCGTCATCGGTCCGCCCCATCTTACCGTGCAAGAAGTTGGCGTAGAAGAGTTTAGCCTTGGGGTTGGCGGGGTTGCAGCGTACGGCGATCTCGGCCAGGCGCAGGGTTTCGCTCGGCTTATCGGCCGCTTGGGCCTCCATGGCCCGGTCGAGAAAGAATTCGGCCAACTTCGACAGGTGCTCCTGGCGAATCTGGAGGGCCTTCTCGGGCTGATCCTCGATCCTGGATAAAGCGAGTTGGACGAACTGGCGCAGGAGGGGCTCCTTGACCAATTCCGCCCGGATGTAGGTCTTACGGGCGTAGGAGGACACCAACTCGGGGGCTTTTCCCGCCGGCAAACCCGTCAAAAAGATGATTTCCCCGTCCGAATCGTCCTCTTTGGCGGTCGGGGCGGGCTTGGCCGACGAAGCAGGCGCCGGGGAGGGCGGGGCAGGAGTCGGCGTGGGGTTAGCTGCCAGACCGAGGCCCGGTAGTCCAAGGGCTAGTGCGAGCAGCAGGTGCGGACGGGACATAGACCCCGACTCTGGCCGTTGGGCGGAAATTGTCCCGCATAAAAGAAAGGTCGGCGACCCGGGCCCGCACCCCCCGTAAAGAAACCTTAAAACCAAAGCACTTTCCGCTTGCATGAGGGGCTTCGACCCCTATGCCCAAACCCTCTTTTCCCTATTTACCGAGGTCCATGCCTACCATCAACCAGCTCGTCCGCAAGCCGCGGATCCAACCCAAGGCCAAGTCCAAGTCGCCGGCCTTGAACAACTCCCCCTTCCGCCGCGGCGTCTGCGTCCAGGTCATGATCCGCACGCCGAAGAAGCCGAACTCGGCCCAGCGCAAGTGCGCCAAGGTGCGCCTGACGAACGGCCAGGAAGTCATCACCTACATCCCCGACGAAGGCCACAAGCTCCAGGAGCACTCCGTCGTCCTCGTCC
>JACCDT011142153.1_pt1 | contig 14670 bp, 10 predicted proteins | sample 7446291 | NCBI WGS metagenome assembly JACCDT01 (sample SAMN15323446, study PRJNA562643) | freshwater metagenome | isolation source: river surface water | place: USA:Blue River Watershed | collected 2017-08-17
ATATCAAAGAATTGAGAACAGGGGATTTTAGAAAAGGTGAAACATATGGTTCTCCCTGGGAGTGCATGAATGAAAAGGGCCAACAAAACTCGGTTTACATGACGAGTGTGCTTTGCCCTTTGATTGTTTTTAAATCTAAATTGAATCATTAATTCGATAAAAGAGTCGATTTCTTATCAAATAATCCTAAAATGAAGCTAATTTTGGGACAAATTAAAATTCATTTGATAGACGTATCCATCGTATTTGTTAATTATAAAACAGAACAATTGCTTTTAAATTGTTTAAGAAGTATTTCTGAACATACTTCTGGACTTACTTATGAGTGTATTGTGATGGATAATTATTTTGTGGAGGGGGCTAATCAGGAGATAATAACGGAGTTCCCATCCACGAAATGGATTAATTCAGGTGGTAATTGGGGTTTTTCCAAAGGGAACAACATGGGTGTTGATCATGCACAAGGAGAGTTTGTGTTATTTTTGAATGCAGATACCTTGATCATTGATAATAGCATTGGGAATGCGCTTACATTTTTAAAGAGTAAACCTGATTTTGTAGCCATCGGAGGCATTCAGTTAGACGAAAATAAAAACGAAATACCTTTTTACCCTACTTTAAATTCCATCAGGAAAGATTTTTATATCCTCCCTAATTTGCCTTTTTTCCATCAATTAGTTGACAGATTTTTGCCTCATGAAGATTTCAAAGATGGTGAAACCAATAATTTGGTGGGGGCATTTATCCTCGTTTCTAAAGAAAATTTTCTTAAAGTAGGTAAATGGGATGAAGACTTTTTTATGTATGCCGAAGATGCTGAACTGAGCTTTCGACTAGCAAAATTAGGTAAATTAGCGTATTCTCCTGAAGTGAAATTTGTTCATTTGATTCATGAAAATGAATTTAGAAGAAAGGAATATTCCTGGGTCAATCGATTTGCGATTCAAATACAATTGTCTAATTTATTGTGGATCCGCAAATGTTATGGGGTTTTACCTCTGCTTGTAATCTATTTTAATTACCTCATTTTAGTTCCAATATTTTGGATTTGGAAAATAATATTGAATTTTTTCAAGGGAAAAAATTGGCTATATGATACCAAAAATCAAGTCGAGCTTTCTAAAAAAGTCGGTATTCTATTGCAATTCTTCCCACGCCTCTTGGTGTTAGCAAAAGGACCTTATAGAAGGCAATAGGGTAAGAGGTTTTTCTTTTTCTTCTCTTCTCTTTCCACTTTCCATTTTATCAAACAACTGAACTTTTTTACCAGTAAATTGCAGGGGGTAAGGGGACCCATACCCCCAAAATCATTTTTCGCATTGATTCCTAACAGCTTCTTGATAATCTGAGAAATTCAGATTTTTTGATTTTGGAAAAAGACTCAATGACTTGTAATAAGAACTAAAAGTTCTTCCAATATTCCACACTCGGCAAAGCCGAGCGTGAGTTGGCGGCTTCTTAGGCTTTTGCTATTAGATTTTTCCTTTCCAATTTTTCCGTTTTCTCTTTCTACTTTTTCTTCCCTAAATCACCTTTCTGCCAATTACAAACAAGATTACATTGGCCAATAAGGCACATGCACTCATAACGATAGCCATGGTAAAAGGCGTGCCATCAAACAATAAGCCGATGGCCATGGAACAAATGGATCCCCAAGCCATTTGAATGGATCCCATCATTGCGGAGGCTGATCCAGCTCCTCTGTGGAATGGTCTTAATGCCAAACTTGCCACATTGGGGAAATTAAATCCTTGACAAGCTAGTGCGAGAAACAATAAAAGAATGTTTATTTCAATAGTGATCCATCCTAATTTTGATAAGATGGCGAAAATGGTGCATAATATTAATTGTACAGGTAAAGTAACTTTTAATATTTGTAGGCTACTGTATTTTTTTAAAACCAAATGGTTTAATTGACTAGCGCCAATAATTCCTGAAGCTACAATTGCGAAAATCCATCCAAATTTGGTTTCATCAACAGCATAATAATTTAAAAAAGTGAGAGGTGCGCCTCCCACAAAAGTAAATATGGTGCCTGCTCCTATGGATCCTGCTAAGGCAAAAATTAGAAATTCTTTTTCTTTGAATAAGGCTTTGTAGGCCTTTATAATATTGGATAATTTAAAAGCCCCGCCTTTCTCTCTGTCAACTTTTTCAGGAAGCCATGTTTTTATTAAAATAATAATGATAAAAATGATGAGAGCTAATAAGGCGAAAATAAATTTCCAACTCGAAACAATTAACAACATGCTTCCCAAAGAAGGAGCTAAAATAGGAGAGACGCCTAAAATTAAAATCATTAAAGACATAATTTTGGGCCTTTCTTTTTCTACAAAAGTTTCTCGAATAATGGCATTGGGTGCAACCATTCCAATACTTCCTCCTATGGCTTGTATGAAACGAAAAACGATCAATTGTTCCACCGATGTGGATAATGCACAAGCGAGAGAGCTTAATACATAAGCTGATAAACCCACATAAAGTACTTTTTTTCTTCCAAAATGGTCTAAAACGGGACCATTAATTAGTTGGCCTAAACAGATACCAAAAAAGAAACTTGATAAGGTGTAACCAATTTGTTCTTCTGTACAGTTTAGTGCATTCGCCATATTTTTAAAGGCTGGCAAATACATGTCGATGGATAGTGGCCCGATAGCAGATAATATACCCAAGACTAAAATAATCTTAGTCCGGTTGGAAGCATTTGTCATGAATGATTTCTTGAATTTTACGAAAGCGCAAAAGTACAGCTATTTTATTTAGAAAAGAGAAGAGAGAAAAAGGAAAAGATAAAATTAGACTATAGCCCAAAAATATCTTGTGAAAATGTAGAAAAATGAATTTTCTCCATCCTTATTTCTACATTTCTCTCTTTTTTCTCTCTTCTCTTTTCCCGTTTTCTCTCTTTTTTTATTGCATCTGCATAGCCTCTGAACTAGCAGAGTTATTGTTCTTTTTCATTGAACTCATATCGAATTTACCAAAACGGATCGACAAGGTTAAACGAATTTGTTGCGGATTAGAAATACGGTAATAGGATTGAGTAAAGCCTTCTCCATAAGAAATACGAGTATTTCCTCGCGTTTTAAATATGTCGTTAAACGATAAAGTCAAAGAGGCCATATCGTTTTTCAAGAAGGATTTCTTGATTGCCAAATCAATTCCATAGAATGGTTCAATGTATCCTTGTGAAGAACTTTGCGCCTGCATGCCTGGAGGGCCTTGCATTCCTTGGTTTTGAGAAACTGGCAAATTCGTTTTCCCCTGATAATCTCCAGATAATTGAATCACCCATTTCTTTGGTAATAGGAAGTTATTATTGATTTTACCAAAAGCTGTCCACATTCCTTCGTTAACTTGACTTGCATCGATGTTAGCAATATTGATTTTTGAATTATAAAAATTCACGTTCGCTGTCAAGTCCCACCAATTCACCAATTTGTTTGTGTATGTGAATTCAGTCCCATAATTGATGCTTGAATTAGCATTCACAAAGGTGTTAATTAAATCGATTTTACCACTAATTGGGTTAATTTCTTGTTTTAAATAACGGGTAATTAGGTTGTCAGTATATTTGTAATATCCGGAAACCAAAAAGGTTGCGGATCCTTTGGTTTTACTGTAGGCTAACTCACCTGAAGTGGTAAACTCTGGCACTAAATCAGCATTACCTCTGGTGATATTTAAGCTATCGCTGTAATCAACAAATGGGATAATTTGGAAGAAATTCGGACGATTCACACGTCTAGTCACACTCAACTGAATTTGATCTGTTTTGCTTAAATCTTTCTTCAAAAAGATCGATGGAAACAAACTCAATGGATATTTATTGCTGAATTGTTGCTTGGTATTTAACAATTCTCCATCGTAATTAGAGCTTTCGCCGCGTACTCCCAATTTATAAGAAAAGGCATTTGTCTTTCCAGAAACGGAAATATAGGCAGCGTACACATCATTTTTACTTTTATAATTAATCGAGGCCGAAGTAATAGGTTTATATACATCTGAACCCACAGCTTTGATAGTATTGTTATTCTCGTTCGCTAACTCATTGATTTGTGCTCTTAAACCCATTTCAATTGTACCTTCATTTTTGATAGGTTTTACATAATCCGTTTGGATCGTGATAAATTTATTGTTACCCGAACCAATATTTTTTTGGATCTGCGTTCCCGTAATCGCATTATTTTTCAAATAATCCGTTGTAAATAGTCCATCATTTTTATTAGTTCCTCCAAAGAAGTTCATATCCATCGTCAACTCTTCTCCTGCTTTAGGATAAGCATGTCTGAAACCTAACTGAAATCCTTGTGGACTAAATTCTCGGTTGTTTTCTGACACACGGTGACTTAAAGTTTTAACCCCATTGACCGTACTGGTAATAATAATGTCTTCATTTGGAGTGAATTTACCCCCGCCTCCAAAGAAAGTGCCTAAGGTGATTGTGCTTCGATTACTTATTGCATAATCTGCAGAGAATCGAGGAAATAACATCATTCCTTGTGTTTTATTATCAATATCTTGGTAAACATTGGACAGAATTCCGCCAATACTACTGATACGTTCGCTGTAACCTTGCGAATTGTTTCTATTGCGCATATTCATGATAGTGGCTGTTAAATTCCATTTATTTTGTTGATAAGTGAAATTCCCCATTAAATTAGAACCTCCAAAACGGTCCGCCCCAATATTCACCATTCCATTATACCCATTTTTCTTGTTCTTTTTCAAAACAATATTGATTATTCCTGCCATACTTCCTGAAGCATCGTATTTAGCAGAAGGGTTCGTAATTACTTCTACTTTATCAATAATATCCGCTGGAATTTGATCCATTGTAAGTGTTGTTGGACGTCCGTCGATGAATAAAGTGGGATTCGCATTTCTAACTTTTACATTGCCATCAATGTCCACTTGAACCGAAGGAATGTTCCTCATTACATCAATAGCCGTTCCTCCCGCAGTTACAATGTTTTGACCTACGTTGAAGGATTTTTTATCTATATCCATTTCCACCAAAGATTTCGCGGTTGTGATGGTTACTCCTTCTAAAACGGTATTGTCTGTTTCTAATTTAATGTTTCCTAAATCTTTCTCAAATGCAGCCATCATTTTTGCCATCACCGCAGGGTCTGGTTGTTGGCCAGGTTTCATCCCTTCCATTTTTGGCATCGCAAACGTTACAGGCATTTCATAATTTTTGAATCCAACAAAACTGATTTTGATTTTTAAACGGACATTAACAGGAATTTCTTTGAAATTGAAATCTCCGTTTAATTCAGCTTGTTGAGCCTTTACCAAAACATCTTTATTTTGTTTACTTGTTGGATCTTGGATAGTCTTTAGTAATACCACAGAAGCGAATTCGACGGGTTTTCCTTGGTCGTCAACTACTTTTCCGAACACATGGCCACGGTTCATATCAGGCATTTTACCTGCTGGAATTTGTGCCAAAGTTGTCAAACAGATGAGCGAAATGATCGCTGAAAGAATGGATTTTTTCATGAATGATTGATGTTGTATTTGATCTACTTAGTATTGGAAAGAAAAATGCTTGTTTCCAAAATGTACCGCAAAGATACAATATCAATCTTTATCTATTATTTTTTTCTTCGCTAAACGGTATTTAAGCGATGAAATATGGTTTTCTTGCGAGAAGAGTGGTTGTAAAGGAATCCTAAGATTGAACAAATCTGAACTAATTTTTTAGCTTTTACCTCTTGCCTAACAACTGATATACCCTCACATAATCAATTTGATAAGAAACCGGAAAAGCTGAAGGATCCATCCCTTGGGCACCACCCCAATTACCTCCAACGGCCAAGTTGAGAATTAAATGAAATCGCTTATCAAAGGGCCAAGAGGCAAAATCTTTTCCGTTGTTTTTGAATTCGAAATAAGGAACATCATCAACGAATCCTTGAATATATTCAGGTGTCCAATCTACTCGATAAACGTGGAATTCCGAAATGGCAGATGGAACACTTGTTTTGACGCCTACTTGTGTGCCTTTTACATGATTAAAAGCGGATGTGTGAACAGTACAATGGATTTCATTGGGAGCGTATCCAACATGTTCCATGATGTCTATTTCCCCTGAATTGGGCCATCCGCCATAAGAATTATCCGTTGCTAGCATCCAAAATGCAGGCCATGTTCCTTTCCCTGCAGGTAATTTTAAGCGGGCCTCAAATCGGCCATAAAGCCAATCACCTTTTCCTTTGGAGACCATCCGTGTGGAAGTGTAATCTGCATTTTTAAAGGCTTCTTTTTTCGCAGTAATAGACAAAACACCCTTTTCAATTTGGGCATTTGCGCCATCAGTATAATATTGTAATTCATTGTTACCCCATCCCCCTGCTCCAATATCATATGACCATTTTCGAGGGTCCGGTTGCTTACCTTGGTCAAACTCATCTGCCCAAATGGGCTTTTTTGAAAACACATAGGTTTTCTTTTTATCGCTTGATTTGGGCGAAAATCCAAAAGAAGAAAAACATAGCACTAGAAGGTAAGCAGTAATATATTTCATATTTAAGAAGTTTCAGTATGCAAAATCCACTATTTATAGTAGTTTCAAATTTATTTAGGTGAAAGTTAAACTATCTATTTAATTTTCTATTCTTTTATGATTAAATTTATTTTTTTAAATCCTAAATCAAAAATTGTATGAAAAAATTGACTTCTATTTTAGCATTGATATGCTTTGTTTTAATCTCCTTTTGGTCTACTGCTAAACCATCTGACAACCTTGATTATTTTGTTGGGAAATGGCAAATCGCTATTAAAGGAACACCCAACGGTGATGCGCAAATGGTATTTATCCTCTCTAAAAAGGATGGAGAAATTGCAGGGGTCATTCAAGATACTTCCGGTACTGAAATTTCTGTTATTTCGAAATCCGAAATCAAAGAAGGTTCAATCATATTGTTTTTTACAGCTCAAGGATATGACGTTAACCTAGACCTAAAAAAGAAAGATGAAAATCATCTTGAAGGTAGTCTGATGTCAATGTTTGACGCAGTTGGCGAACGAATAAAAGCGGAAAAATAGTAAATTGAAAGCGGTCATTGACCGCTTTTTTTTAGATCAATAAACCTGCACTGGACTGCAGTGCGTAAATCGATTTAAATAAATACGATTTTAAATCAATCAATTTTTCTGCGGCCTCCATCGATTTTGTTTCCCGGCTATTGATTAAAAACAAGGACGATTCGCCTTGCTCAAATTTTGATTCCTCTGCTTTTACTAAAGCTTGATAGTTTTTCAGGGCACTTTCCTGTGTCGAAATTTGCTTTTTTAAGCTCTGAAATTGATTAAAATAGGCATTGATTTTTAGTTCAATTCCTTGTTTTTTTTGTGCCAAATTCAAGTTCTCTTCTTGAATCTTTAACTTAGCTTGTGCATATTCTCCTCTTCCTTGTGAAAACCGTAAAGGAATCTCAACTTTTAAGCCATATTGAAAATTATTTTCTAATAAATTGGAAGTGTACAAGCTTGGTCCTCCTTTCGATAATTGATTATAGGTCAAATCTATTTTAGGTAATAAATTTTGAAATTTTAATTTACGATCTACTTGAAGTGCCTCGATTTTATATTGATAACTTTTTAATTCGGGATGATTCATGTAGGCCTTTTCCAACAAGGAATTTTTGTCTAAATCAAAATTGGCCAATAATGAAAAGTTGGTCCAGCTGTCATTGGGCCGAACATCGGAAGGAAGCTCCATAGGAGTGCTATTTTCAGACCATAAATAAACAGATAAACCCAAGGTTGAATTCTGAAATTCCAATAATTTATTTTGATACAAATTCTCGAAATATTGCACCTGTGTACTCGCCTCCAAAGTATCTATCGCAGGTCTATCACCTAATTCCACTGTTCTTAATACAAAATTTTTACGCTTTTGAGCTATATCAACATTTTGCTTTACAATTTGAAGCACTGTATAGCTTTTGGCCCACATAAAATAGGCTTCCATGGCATCATTGATCAAGCTATTGATGGTATTTCTTTGCTCTTCGAAGGCCATTTTATTCATGATCTTCGCTTGCGACAAAGCTGCTCTTCTTTTATCAATCACCAGGTTTTTTGCTAATGGTACATTGATCCCAATGTAACTTGTCTGTCCAATGGTTCTACTTGGATCGATTCGGCTTCCCTGTAAATTTTCAATTCCTGCGCTTAATTCGATTCCATACCAAGTGGGAATACTCAATTCTGGAGAATGGTATTCATAATAATTTTTTGAGTCCAAAGTTTTCTTTGCACTGTAATGGGATAAAATGGGGTCAAAGGCCCCACGCGCTTTTAGAATTTCGGCCTCAGATTTTAAAACTCCAATTGTCGCCTTTTGAGCAATAGGGTGATAAGTTTGGACAATTTTCAAAAACGATTCTGGATTTAATTCCTTTTTTTGTGCAAAACAAACCTGCCCAATCCATAAAAGAAGGAAGCAACTATTTTTCATTTTTTGAATCATTTTTAGGTGTAGATTGGTAATAATCAGCAGGGAATCCATTGATGTTTCGCCAAATTTCATACCAAAGCGGTACGTCGTTCAACAAAGCGATTCCTTGTACTCCTGCACCAATCTTGATTTGCTTAGGCCATTTTTTTTCTGTGGCATCCTCTACTACAATTACTCGAAATAATCCATTGGGACTAATCGAGTTTTCAATGGCTAAAATTTTGCCTGAGAAAGTACCGAAACTTTGCTCTGGCCAGCCCCCAGCAAATACAATCGCCGGAAATCCATCAAAAATGAATCGTACTTTTTGTTGAGGTGCTATTAATGGAAGATCGACAGGGCGAACATACATTTCTACTGCATAGTTATTGTTGCTAGGCACAATAGTTAATAATTCTTCGCCATCCTTAATGATCTCCCCAATTCCTGCTTTTTTTGCCTGAATAACCTGCCCATCTTGAGGAGCAATTAAATAATACATTCCATTTCGAATGGTGTAATTACTGACCTGATTTTCTAGCTTTGCAACATCTCCTTTTGTGCTTTCTATTTGACCTAAATTTTGAAAACGATCACTTTCCGCTTTATTGATTTTTTCATCGTATTCTTGGTCAATTCCTTTTAATTCAATTTTTGCATTGTTTATTTCCTGAACGGTTTGATTGACCTTGTTTTCCGCAATGGTTTTTTTGGCCAATGCATTTTGCATGGAGGCATTTCTTTGCTGATACTGCGTTTGAGAAATTAATCCTTCTCTATACATTTTTTGATTTCTTTCAAATTGGTCTTTTACCAAATGATATTCATTTGTCGTAGCCTCTAATTCTGCCTTTTCACCAATCAATTTTTGGTTAAGTTGTGTGACTTTATTAGTTAATTGTTCTTTTTTAAGTTTTTTAGCCGTTTTTAAATTATCGATTTGAGATAAAGTGGCCTGTACTTTTTGCTCATAAAAGGATAAAGAGTTTTTCTTAGCATCAAGCTGATCCTGAGTTCTAGGAATCAAGTTTGGATCCAAGTATTCAGCTTTTATTTCTGAGATTTTAACCAATGTGTCTCCTTTTTGCACAAAATCCCCTTCTTTTACTCGCCAAATAGCTATTTTACCTGCGATGGGACTATAAATTTTTTGAGGCTTTTGTTCTTGGTACAAACTTGTAATGTTTCCTTTGGTTCGGATATTTTGCGTCCAAGGAAGAAATATGATGAGTAGGCAAAGCAAGATCAAACCACTTAGCCAAATCTTGATGCTTGTGTTTTTCCCATGCTGATAAACCAGCTTGAATGACTTAAATTGTTCCATTTTTGAAAGTAATTTGTTGGTCTGTTTTGGCATTAAACGCTGGGTCATTTGAAACAACAATTGCCGTTGCATTCAAATTTTTGGATAGTAAATAGGCTTGTAACCTTTCGGCACTCTTTTCATCCAACCCACTCCAAGGCTCCTCTAATAAGAGTAATTTCTTATCACCAGTTAATGCCCTTAATAGTAAAATTTTGCGGATAATGGTTTGTGGCGTCTTTTTCCCTATCGGTTCAATGATGCTGTCGAATCCTTTTGGAAAATGTTTGATAAAATCTTCAAAGCCCAATTGTTGGGCAGTTGCCATAATCGCTTCTGGTGATATCTCTTCTGATCCTAAGCTGATATTTTCCCAGACTGTTCCACCAAATATTTCTTGTCCATGCAACAAAATCCCTGTTTGTTTCCTCAAACTTTTTAAGTTGTAATTTTGAATAGGGATATGATTCACCAATAAACTGCCTTGGAAATCCTGATAATTACCTGTTAACATTCGAATAAATAGGGATTTCCCGGAACCTTCTTCGCCGCTAACACTAACTTTGCTTCCAGCTGGAATAAGAACAGATACTTGGTGGAGAAGCTTTTTATGGGCTTCAAATTGGAAGCTAAAGTTCTCCATAGCCAGTTCTACTGGCATTTCTTGGTTGATTGGCAAATGTCCTGATTTTTCCAAAGGTGCCTCTGTGACACTCGCAATTTTTTCGAATCCAGTAATCACATCATAAGCGCTATCTAAACTTATGATAAGTTTTTCTACAGCTGATATGATCATTAAAATCACGATTTCTGCAGCAATAAATTCACCAATGTTTAATTGTTGATTCACCAACAAATAAGTTCCCAAAGTCAACATTAAGATGGTTAAACTAACTTTGAAAAAGATCAATGTTTTGTATTGAAACAACAATATTTGAAAATGCTTCGTCCTTGCTTTTAAATAACCACTTACGTTTTTGTCTGTTTTGGTAATGTTCAAATTGGAGCCTTGACTAAATTTAAACGACTTTAATGTTCTGGCCATTTCACTAAAAAATCCAACTACTTCATATTTGTAATTCGATTCTTCTATACTTGTTTCAATGCCTATTTGACTTGTGAATTTCAAAATTCCGCCCAAAATAAGGAGTAACACGATGCCCAAAAGAATGAACAAGGGATGATAAAGTGAAAGTAAAATAACGCCAAAAATGATTTGAACACTGGCAATAGGGATATCTAACAATAATTTTGCAAACCCTTTTTGGATATTTACCGTGTCGAAAAAACGATTGACTTTTTCAGGAATGAAGTATTTATCAGTCAATTTTAAATCCATCTTAGGCAATTTATCTGCAAATTCAAATGCATAATTAGCAAAGATTTTTTGCTGAATTGTTTCAATGATTTTCATCTGATTGACTTGGAAAAGCCCGACCAAAAATACTCCTATGACCACCAAAAAAATAAGGATATAAATAGAAGTTACCATTGTGGCTCCCATCACCAAACCAATGATGGTTTGTACACCAAGTGGCAAACTTAAATTAACCAATCCACTTAGAATTGAAAATAAATAAATGGAGGTGATCTCTTTTTTATTTTCCTTCAATAAAACAGAAACACGGTTCATCGCTGTCTTTTTTTTCATTTTTTTCTTTTTGTAAAGCAAAATTATAATACTTTTTTAAATAATAGTATTACTATTGCAAATAAAATTAAAAATATTTTTTGAGTTAGTAATTCTATCAATTAATTTTGTCATCATCATATTTTTAAAAATGGATTATTCGCTAAGTTTTAAAGTCAATGAAAAAATTTATCTCAGGGATCCAGAAAGCTCTGAGTTAGGGAAATCAATTGTAAAAGGAGCGATTGATTTGATCCATCAATTGGGTTTTGAGCATTTTACTTTTAAAAAGCTTTCTTTGGAATTGAATACTACGGAGGCGACTATTTACCGTTATTTTGAAAATAAGCATCGATTATTATTATATATTTTGAATTGGTATTGGTCTTACATGGAATATTTGGTTGTTTTTCAATTACAACCTATTTCTGATCCTAAAGCCAAATTGGAAAAATTAGTAGAGTTGTTGGCACATGAGCTACCTGAAAGCGTGGGACAAACAGATTACAATAAAAAGTTTTTGCATCAAATTGTTATTACGGAGAGCACTAAAGTCTATTTGGTAAAGGAGGTTAAGGAAATTAATCAAAATGAAGTTTACAAACCATATAAGGACTTATGTTCTCGAATTTCTGAATTGATACAATCTTTTAACTCCCAATATCCATATCCACATTCATTGAGCTCAACTTTGGTGGAAACGGCCCATTCACAATTATTTTTTAGTAATTTTTTACCTCGTCTAACGGATGTGGGGAAAGGGGAAAAACAAAAATTTGTGGAAGGCTATCTAAAAGATTTATTATTCAAGGTGGTAGGATAGGGAGTAGGTCTAGGAGCAAAAACGCCCCTTACTTCCTGCAATTGATGTCTTTTGAAGTTCAGTTAACTGATAATAAGAGGTTTTTATAATCAATTTCTTGATCAATTTTTTGCCAACTTCATTTTAGAAAAGGAAAACGGAAAACAGAAAAGGTCAATTAGAGAGAGAAGATGATACCTACGGGCTTAGACCTTTTTTACAGAAGCAAATATTTGAGAAAATCAGTTAATTGATCAGAAATATCAGTTTTAAACAAGGAGATCTAATTTTTCTTTTTTAAGGGGAAATGCGTCCCCTTGCCCCCTGCAATTTATGTCTTTTGAAGTTCAGTTAACTGATAATATTGTGTAGTTGTGATGAATTTCTTGATCAATTTCTTTTCTACTAATTAATAGGTGTTTGTCATATCTTGGTCTACGCACAAGATGAAATCAGCCTTGTTTAAATTTTCTATAGATAATTTCTTCAGATCCTTTTGACTAACTGTGGCAATAGTGCCAATTTTAAGTGTGGGTCTTCCTTTTTTCAAATACCATGAAATCCCTTCATCATATTCAGAATGATAGGAGCCATTATAATGAATAAAAAGTTGGTTTTCTCCCAAATTCAACAAAATAAAGTGAGCCATTGTTGCATCTTTACTAGCTTGGGCTTTAGGCATATTGGGGGATGTATGTCCTCCCATCATAGTTAACATTTTTTTATAGCCTGGTAATGATGGATCAAAGGGAATGGGTAAAGGTGCAATCCATAATTTTTCTTCTGCACTTAATTTTTCTAAGGCCTCAAAACCTTCTTTCGCCACAGCGCTAGCATATTTTCTCGGAATATTTGTGGCAATAAATGGGAGCTGTTGCTCTTTCGCAAAATTGACTAATGGAGCATAGTCTGTCTTGTAATTTTTCCATAGTCGAGCTGTGGAATCCAAACCTTTGACTGATATCTTTCCTTGTAAATAATTGTTTAAAGAATGCTGGTCGTCTTGCTCAAACATTTCGGCACCCAGAACCAAGGATTTTTTTGTTTGGCATGCTTTGGTTATTTCAAGTTCCATCCAATGGCTAATGGCATTGTTATGCATTTCTCCTATCAGAACTACGTCCTTTTGAATTAATTTTTTGATCATTTTTTCAAAGCTTACTTTTTTCCCATGTGCGTCAAATAGTTGGTAAGCAGGAAGATCTTTTGCAAATGAATGAATGCAAACAAAAATGATTAGAAATAAAAGTAAAAGTTTTTTCATCATACGGTTTTCAAATCGAGGGAATTGGATAAGGTATTTCTTGTTTTGTTCGTGCATTCACTAGCATTTTAGAGCCACTCAAACGTATTTTTTTGCCTAATTTTTGAGCTAAATACAAACCCATTTTTGGATATATTAGGAATAGATTCTTTTTTTCAGATAAATCTGTTTCAGTATTGTACAGCTCAAAATGTTGGTCTTTGTGGAAATAAATTAATTTCCATTTTCCTTGACGAATGGCACTGAAAGCTTGAATATCATCGGATCCATTCGTCCGCATGTGTGGATGATGCCAAGTTAACAATCTATTGGCATTTGATTTTTTCCCCCGAAGTAGGGGTAAAATAGATTTGCCATCAATGGATCGATCAAAAGGAACTTTTGCTAAAGAAAGGACGGTTGGAAAAACATCCTCAATCAAGATGTTTTCATGATTACTTAGGCCTTTTTTACCCACACCAGAAACAACAAATGGAATACGCAATCCTCCTTCGTATCCAGATGTTTTGCCGCTTCTTAGCGGACCATTATAGCTATTTCTTAAATTTTTTCCCCTACCTACGTCAGTCAATCCACCGTTGTCAGATAAGAAAATAACTACTGTGTTTTCAGTTAGTTGATGCTTCTCCAAATAATTCATCCAATCGCCGAGACTTTTGTCCATGCCTTCTATCAATGAGGCATATTTGGCCTCTGTACTATCTAAGCCTTTTGCATAATAATAGTCAACAAATCGCTTATCTGCCTGAATGGGCGTATGCACAGCAAAGTTGGAAAAAAGCATAAAAAAGGGCTTTTTATCTTTTCTGGCAGAATCCAATACCCGTAAGCTTTCTTGCGTCAATGCTTCCGTTAAGTGAATGTCTTGTTCCCAGTATCGCTCTAAGTTGGGAACGGCTCTAATATCAGATGCCCCATTTTTTCTATTCCCAAAATTGCTTAATCCTGAATAACTCGCGGGTTGACCTGCAGCTGTACCACCAATATTAATATCGAATCCATGAAGAAGTGGATTGGCACCTGGAGAATCATATGCACCGAAATGGGCTTTGCCAGCATGAATGGTAGTATAACCTATTTCTTTTAATCTCTGAGCTAAACTTTTGGCGGTATAACTATTGGGGAATGTTGCTGGACTTAAACCATTCATATTCCATTGTGGAACCTCATAATTAGGATCCCCGCCTTCCTTCGGATTTTGATCTTTTTGGAAGGTCCAGGA
>JACCDT011092668.1_pt1 | contig 14666 bp, 21 predicted proteins | sample 7446291 | NCBI WGS metagenome assembly JACCDT01 (sample SAMN15323446, study PRJNA562643) | freshwater metagenome | isolation source: river surface water | place: USA:Blue River Watershed | collected 2017-08-17
AACAAGTAGTAAGACCATCAGGGAAATGGTGGTGATACTATTCCCCAGTCACCCTCAGACTGGGTATGAGAGACGTTTTTATACTCCCCATAGGTCTCGGTTAGTGGGAGTTTAACAATATTACGAATTGTGAGGAATCCGTAACATTTGTTTACCTATTTATCATAGCACGACCTGCTGATGCCGTCAAACCCTGTACTCCGCGATTTTGTCCAGGATTTTATTCAGGTACTGATGTGCTAACCATTTTGGGTCTACATCATATCTGTTTACCCACTCTTTATCTAAATCTCTCTTTATCTTAAGAACTTCCATCTTGATAATATCCTTATTCAATTGTCCCCTGGGCATAATACTAAAAAACTCTGCCCTGTATTTAGAGCAGAGTTTGATTACTATTTCTTATTACTTCAAACTTGTGCGGTTTCCCTCACAGTTGACTTCACATAGTCGAGAACCACTTCTGGAGTAGTCACTTCGTAAGGGTCAGAGTCTGCGTTGTCCCGCTTACCATCCTCAACGAATAGTTTCTCGATGATTCCATTATCCACAACTGCAGCATAACGCCAAGAGCGGTCACCGAAACCAAGGTTAGACTTAGTGACGAGCATACCCATAGAACGTGTGAAATATGCATTGCCGTCTGGAATGAGTTTTACTTTCTCAATGTTCTGGTCTTGTGCCCAGGCATTCATCACAAACCCATCATTAACAGAGATGCAGTAAATAGCGTCGATGCCACTACCAATAAAGTCGTCGTATTTCTCTTCGAATCCAGGTAACTGATAGGCACTGCAAGTAGGAGTGAAAGCACCAGGCAGGCTAAAAATGACCACACGCTTTCCATCGAAAAGTTCAGAAGAAGTACGGGTTACAAACTCACCAGACTCACGAAATACAAATTCAACTTGAGGAATTTGATAACCTTCTTTACGCATAGTAACTTCCATCAAAACACACCAGGGATAATTTGTCCAGTGGTAGCATAAGTACCAACAGCAATGACAAAACCAAGCATTGCCAAACGTGAGTTGAGGATTTCTGCCTCAGGGGTAAAACCAAATTTCATTTTGTTTCTCCTTTATTTTACTTTAGAATAGATAGATGTTTCACCATAATCACGGTGAATTTTGTAACCAACAACTGCACCCTTTGTATTCATTAGGGCAGGCATAAAAACGATTGTAAAAAATACTGCTGGTGCTCCAATAATCAGAGCAGAAACAATTACATAATAAGTCAGCAGTTCAACTAGAGAGTGTTCCATTATAAGGGTGACGTTGTTTGAGTTCAGGATTTGGTTGAGAAGGAACAACTGGATTCCTTGATTTATTTTTGATAACGATGAAAGCATCGTTTTGGTATGATACAGTTCCAAATGGTTTTGCCCATTTTGGATTTGCATTTGGGCTAGTAGCAGTTCCAGTGACTGCTACGCCACCAATCTCTACAGAGAGTTCATCATCAGCATCCCACCCAAGTTCTTGAAGGGCAAGAGCAAATTGTCCAAGCATTCCAGAAGTCATCAATATGTTTCTAAAACTTTCTCAACAGAATAACTTAAAGTAACCAAAAAAGCAACCGAAGTAACTACCCAAAGTGCCTCAATCATCAGAGGACTCCGAAGAAGAATTTATGAGTGAAAGTATAAGAAATAATCCCAGCAATAATACCGAGCATTGCCCAACGTCCATTCATTTTCTCCGCTTTCTCAGCATAGGGTTCGATGCCATAACGCTCAAGGTCTTCCTTAGTCATATACATTGCAGGTTCTTTGGCAAACATATTCATTTGCCCAAACTCATTTTTGGTTACAGTCATTATCTTCTGTAAAGATTTACAACAGAATTATATAGCAAAAATAAAGGGGCGTCAAGCCCCCTAGTAAGCATTTATACTTAGTTCTGTCAGAATTCTATGACATTACTCTTGAGGTGCTTCGGTTACCCGTCCAAGATAAGGGTCATAATTCATCAAATCATCAATCTTCATTTCATATCCTTGCTTCTCCCAGAACTCACGAAGACCATCGTGACTTGCTCTGTGGAAGTGGTCAATATGCTCTGGATGAATAGAAGAACCCAACTCAATCTTATAAAGGAGTAAGGGAATAGAAAAAGTATTTCCAGAATTATAAATCAAATCATCGGCAACTGCTCTGGGTTTGACACCATTATCCAGTTTATACTTACCATCTCGATAGTGGTAACGTAAGAGTTTTTCTGCGTGATGTCGGGTAATGATATAACAAGCGGTAGAAAAATCATTCACAAATCTTTTATGCAACTTAATATACAGAGACCCTGTACAAATAATTGCCAACTGAATCACATCCCAGTCATAAGGAACTTTTGAGTAGAAATCAGTCCAACTAAAGTTCCAAAACCGAACAGTATCAAGACAAACATCGTCTTCCATAATGACAGCATATGGACTGTCAGAAGTGTCTATCCAGTGCTTGATTGCCTTTAGATGGGAAGTAACACATCCGATTTCTCCAGAACTCATCATTTCTGGATAACGACCCCTGATAATATCACTCAAATCATCCTCTCTACCGTCATATGCAGAGATGCGAGTATAATTTTCAATACCCCAGTATTCAAACTGTTTCTCCATATACTCTTTTCTTTCTGGTTGGTCATCCAGATTCAAATAGTATATTGGACCAATATTTTTCAGTTTGTATTGTGCCTTGTTTTTATCCATATCACAGAAAATCTTTTAGAATGGTCTCCAATACCTTTTTCTTATTACCATCATTAGCAACTTTTTTCAATCCATTATGCCACCCACAAGCATTTCGGAAATGGAGAAACTTACCATCAAGGTGAAGTTCAAACCCAAATCCAAGATTGACATCCTCATCTAGCAAATCAATCCCAGCATAAGTATCTGGGTATTCACAACCAGTTGCCTTATACTTGATACCCTCTGTCTGCAAAATGTAGCAAGTACCCCCGCCAGTATCTAAAACTTGTCCGTTGTAGACACCAGGGAGAAAGTCAAACTCAATATCTTTGATGGACTGATACTTGAACATTGCAAGGCCAGGCCAAACATATTCTACTGGTCCACGGTGTTGCTGACAACCAGCAATGTCATTGTCTCCAATATATTCGACCAAATCAAGTTCATCAATCAAGAACATATCGTGGTCGAGAACCAGAGTTAGGTCATCAACACACTCATATTTAATAATTGTGTCATATGCCCACTGAATTGCTTCACCATGATACTGACTTGGAGTTTTACCAGAGACAGAATCGTGGTGATGAAAAGAAACTCCTAAAGTTCCACAAACTTCAACAAACTCATCGACATATTGATTGTCACGACTATCATGAACAACAATAATTTCGTGATCATTCTTCAAGTACTTTTGAATTGACTTGACTTGAATTGGTAGCAAATCTGGTCTATTGAACGCAGATAGAATTACTTTGACTTTCATAGTTGACTTTCGATCCAATCTTGGAGTTTCATTTTTGGTTCCCAACCAAAGGTCTTACGAATCTTTTGATTATTTGCAAGACTCAAACGAGTTTCACCTGGGCGTGGTACAATATTTGTAGTGTTATTTGATATCATTCTAGCAACTTGGTTGATAGAATAATTATTACCTGTCCCAACATTATAAACCTGACCATATGCTTCATAGTCAACTTCTTTTGTTGCAGCAAGGATATTTGCTTGGCAGATGTCTCCAACATAAGTAAAGTCACGACGCTGGTTTCCATCACCAACAATAGTGAGAGGTTCTCCATCTGCTTTCTGACGAAGGAAAATACCAATCACAGGAGCATATTGTCCACGGAGAGGTTGACGTTCACCATAAACATTGAAGTATCTAAAAATAACTGTCGGAAGAGCATAGAGTTCTGTATACATCTTGCAGAGTTTTTCGCCAGCAACTTTAGATACAGAATATGGATTTAGACAATCTTCATATTGAGTTTCAATGTTAGGTGGTTCATTTTTGCCATATGCAGAGGAAGTTGAAGAATACATCACTCTCTTCACACCTGCCTCTCTAGAGCACTGGAGGACCGTACAGGTGCCTACAGTGTTGATTCTGACAGCCTCAATAGGATTCAGAATAGCAGGTTGAATACGTGCCTCTGCGGCAAGATGAAACACATAGTCCACACCATCATACAATGGGCGAGTTGCTTCATAATTTGCGATATCGTACTTATAGTTTTGTGCTTTATCGTTCCAATAAAAATGGTCGTGAGCATCAGAAAATTCATTGTCAATTACAATTACTTCGTGCCCTAGTTCCAAAAGTTTATCAACAAGATTGGAACCAATGAATCCTGCACCACCAGTAACTAGACATTTCATTCAGTTTATCCTCGTTGGTAAATAGTATCCTGGAATTCCATTAACGTCTCTCATCTCAATCAATGGTTTGATTGGAGACTTAAATTCTGAATTGATTTTATAAAAATTATCGTCTGATTTCAAAACTTTATCAAATAAAGTTTGAGCATTTTGCTTATTGATTGCCACTTCACTCAACTTTCCTGTAGTGACAGCACTCCAGTCATATTGTCTGAAAAGTGGTTCATCGAAACTGTAGACATTGTATAGTTTATGCACTTCTGCAAAACCAATATCAAGATGTCCCTCAACTTCATATCCATAATGATATGATATTCTCTTACAAATGTCAACGTATTGCTGAGAAAGGTACATAATAGCGTGAGTTGCAAGCATATTGAAAACTCTTACAATCTCATCATTAACCTTTTCATAATGAACATAAGGTCCAGAATGATTCAAATATCTTCCCCAGTGAGAAATTCCTAGGTAAAGTGCATCAGCATCATCAGGAACTTCTATCTCATTCACAAAATCTTTATTGAGAGCACAATCATCTTCAATGATAATAAAAGGTGGTTTTGCTTCTTTCAAAACCTCATAGTGTGACCTAGCACATCCAATGATTCTACCTTTTGGATGAAAGATTGCAGAGATACGATGGACATTTCTGAAACCCATTCTCTTCAAAAGGGTTTCAGTAGACTTACGTTTATCTTCATCATCATCCAGATTTATATAATAAATCGGAACATCAAGTAGATTTAGAATCATGAGCGAACTTGAGAATGATTTTTTTCAAGTGCAACAATCTTTGGTTCGAATGGAACGTTCCACCCACCAGGATTGAAACGAACTGCCTCAGGATAGCAGTATGATGGAGTCAGTTCAATAGTTGGAGGATTATCAATCAAATAACGATTCATATGAGACTCATCGTGCCAAACTGCAACCAATCCATTCTCAAAGTCTTTTTCAACATTGGCAACAATAGTCTCAGACATTTTTAGAAAATGTTCTGGTTTACCACCATTGAACCCACCAGCATAATACATTTTTCCTTCACCAAAAGGAACGTATGCAGTAGATTCTGGGCGACGCTCATAAGAAAACTCATTGACATCCCTAAACCAAAATCCAGGGTGCTGAGTAGCAACAAGGTCACCCAAGATTTCATCACCAACTTTACCCTCAATTCTCATATCTACATCCATATAGAAGCAGTAATCAAACTGAGAAATATATTCCTTTTCCTTTAGAAAATAATGATATCTTTTAAGAGTGGGAATTGGCCACTGTTCGTGTTCAATCTGAGAAATTTTTACGTTATCAGAAGTCTCTTCAATTTCGTGATTGGTAAAAACTAATGCCGAAATATCATGACCGTTTAGAAAATTTTCTTCAATCGAATCAAGAAGTGGTTCAACAAACTGAATATACTTGTTTGTTGCAATATTCAAAATACAAATTTTCATAAATTCAATCCAAAATGGAAAACATTGATTTTATTCTACTAACATATGTATGGTGGTCTCTAACGAAGTCCATTGCACTCCTCATCTTTTCATAAGTACAATTTCTAGAGTCCTCAACCAACTTATGATACAGAGTTTCTAAGTTGGAATCTGTGGTGTAGTGGTCTCCAAAAACATCTGCGATTGCAGGAACATTAGAACCTGTCCATTTACCATAACTGATGTTCTTAAACAAACGGCAAGGATAATATCTCTTATGAACGTACAAATGAGCAGTATCTCTAATATCAAAAGAAATATAAGAATTCCTAACAATCTCTACATTTTGTTCAGTTGTTAGAGGAACATTCTGGTCAATACCCAACCAACCACCTGCCCTTGCAAAATACTTACCATTAGCATTACAAATCCTCTCAAAATTAGAATTATTTTCTCCGTGACTTGTTCCAACGAAATAAACGTACTGCAGACTTTCATCATGCAACTTTGGTTCTAATGCATCTATTTCTGCTGGTAGCAAATCCGTACCCCAGATAGTAATTACTGTATTAGTCTTCTTGTGGAAAAAATGTTTTGTGCCAAGGTCTACTAGTTCGTCTTCTGGTGGCCAATTCCAATTATCTGCAAAGAATGCGAAACTATAATAGTTTGGATGCTCTGGTCTTTCTACATACTCAAAAGGTTGGTCAGAAAAATGGTCAAAGTATATACAGTCATTCAAGACTGGCATATTATTTCTGACACGATGTTCAGTAATAAAAATTGAATTTGAAAAGTCAAACGTACTTACATCATCATTATCATCAAACCAATGAGTTTCGTACCCAAGACATTGGGACGCTCTATAATATGCATTTTGGACATATGAATAGGTATCAGAACCAAACTTATGTCCCCATATAATTACTTTTTTATTATTCATTTTATTGGGTAAGGATAAAATTGCAGATGCTCATAAGTCATACACTGACTCATCGGAAATGATGTCAAACTTTGTTTAGTTCCAAGTTGATTACTCGTCTGATAAAAAATTGGATTATTCAGACTGTAAACATTAAAGAATCTTTGGATTTCTGCAAATCCAATGTCTTGACCACCACCAGACGGAATCCACCCATCTTGAATAATATATCCCGCATGGTATGCAACCTTTGAGCACATTTCTCTATAAAAATCACTCAGATAAACAATAGAATGTCCTCCAAGCATATTATATATCCTAACGAGATTTGGATGTTCTTCAAACTCATCATACTGAACATATTGTCCATTATGCCCATTCATTCTACCCCAAGATGAGATTCCAAGATAAAGTGCATCTGCATCATCAGGAAGTTCGATGATTGGTTGAAAATTCTCTTCAAACAAGGAGCAATCATCTTCTAAAAGAAGAAAAGGTGCTTTGAGTTCCGAAAGTGCTTTATGATGTGCCTTAGAGCACCCAGCGATAGAATTATCAGCATCATAAACACCTTCAATACGTCTGATGTCTTCAAACCCCATCTTTGAAAGCATTGCTTGCATTGCCTCATGCTTTTCATGATGCTGTTCTAAGTTTATGTAAACTGCTGGTATTTTTCTTAAATCAATTTCCATATTATCTTGCAACCCGATAATCAAAATTAAAAGTTTCTATATTAGATATTTGCCCAGAAGACAACATATTACTAAAATGTTTTCCAGTTATAATTTCACCATAGTGGTCATGAACTTGATTGACGAGTTCATTCAAATATAAGAACTGATTATTTGAAGGTATGAAAGTATCCTTTGTAGATACCCACATATATTCATTACAGTCTAGTCCTTTATACTGAGCATTATACCAGTAATTTTCATTTACTACAATGCCCCGTTTTGAATTTAAGTCCTCAATCATTTCTTCTGATAAGAATTCTTGAAGAATTACATCTGGTCTAATTGTCAGATATAAGTCGTAATCATCAGAAAAGAAAGTGCTTGCCACTTTGTGAACTTTATAATATTGAGATGCTAATCTTTTTTTATGGTCTGAAAAAGGACTCTTTTCCATTACCCTTTCCGAAATGAAAAACGGTTCAACTTCTCCAGATACTTTTCCGAATCCAATATTATAAAAATAGTTGTCAATTTGGTTTTTATCGATAACATCAATTTTATCGTCTTCTGCAAAATAATGCCATGGGTCATTTATTTTATCAGAATATTCATTGTTATCCCAAAATGAATAACAAATATCTACGGAAGAACTTGGTATCTTTTTTTGAATTAATTCAATATTTTTATGGTATCCATGAAATAAAGTTCTTACATAACCAGAAGTAAATAAACAAATTCTCATATAACAATCCAGTCTTTACGATAAAGCTCTCTCGTGTTCTTTGTTTGCTTCAGTTCATCACCAAACCAATCACTAGGAGCAACTGTCTTCTTACTTTTTGCAAGATAAGAACCCCACCAACTATATGAACTATTTGCAATGATATGATAAGAACACAAAGTCATCAAGCATAAGTCTGCTTTTGTATCTCCACCTTCCGAAATAAAAAATCTATCTGGACTAAAAAGTTCTTGTTCGTTACACCATTGGGGGTCATCAGAAAAAATAATTACTGGCAAATTCTCATCAAAATTGGAGAGTGCTTTTTCGTAATATTCTAAAGATTGTGTAGGGTGATTTGGATTAGATGTATAATCACCCCTACGAACATGAAGAGAAATAACGTCTTGGTCACTAAACAGTTGTGAAAATATTTCCTTTGATACATTCAGAATGTCTTCTTTGAAGGTGAAATCTTTTCTAATTTCATCTTCGATGCTCTCAAAATATTTTTCACATTGAAAATATCCAAGCAAGTCTACGTTATCTGGACAATTATAATAGATATTCTCATCAAAACCAAATGTAGACTCACTCAATCTCGGATATTGAGAAATGCCTGTTTTGCAAGAATCCAAATCAAAACAATCATAAATGCAAGCATCAGATACTCGAACATTAGTATCAAGATTACCAAAAACTTCTCTTGGAGGAATTACAAACTCATATTGTCTACGGTTTGCAATTCCTTTTAGAGAAGCATACTGGAACATTTGATTTCCAAGTCTACCTAAATTCCCAAGATGATTAAACGACAACATTATCTTTATACCATTGATGAGCCATTTGAACACCTTCACGTAGACTGATTTTTGGTTGCCAACCAAGAGATTTGATTTTGTCCACATACAAAGGTCTCTTGATGGTACCATTTGGTTTACTAGTATCCCAAGAAATCTTACCAGAATATCCAACAACCTCAGAAACAATTTCTGCAGTTTCTTTGATTGATACTTCTTCTCCAGTACTGACGTTCATAACATCATATTCACTGGGATTTTGCATAGCGATGAGACATGCCTCTGCCAAATCATCCGAGTATAAAAATTCTCTCTTAGGACTTCCATCTCCCCAACAGATAACTTCATCTAGATTATTCTCTTGAGCGTTAGAGAACTTACGAATCATAGCAGCCATTACATGACTATTCTCTGGATGATAGTTATCTCCAGGACCATAAAGATTGGTTGGCATTAGAGAAATTGTATTGAATCCATACTGCTTCTTATATGCCTGACACATTTTGATTCCAGAAATTTTAGCAACCGCATATGCTTCGTTAGTTGGTTCTAAAAATCCAGTAAGAAGACAATCTTCAACAATAGGAAGAGGAGCAAACTTTGGATAAATGCAGACTGAACCCAAAAACAAAAACTTTTTGACTCCAGACCTATAGGCACTGTCAATTAAGTTTGTTTGAATCGTCAGATTGTCATAGATAAAATCTGCAGAGTAGGTGTCATTTGCATGAATCCCACCGACTTTTGCAGCAGCATCAAAGACATACTCAGGTTTCTCTTGCTCAAAGAAATCTCTTACATCACTTTGATTTCTAAGATCAAGTTCACTTTTGGACTTAGTAATAACATTAGTAAACCCATTCTTTAGTAGTACTCTGACAATTGCAGATCCAGCGAGTCCTTTATGCCCCGCAACAAATATTTTAGAATTACTGTCCATAAATGCACATGTCCTCAATCAATTGTTCAAATGAAATTTCTGGTTCCCAACCTAATTTTTCTTTTGCTTTGGTGGGATTTCCTAGCAAAGAATCCACCTCAGCAGGTCTAAAATATTTAGAACTTACTTTTACGACCACTCTACCACTGGATTTATCAATTCCAACTTCATCAAGACCTTCACCCTCCCATACGATGTTTATACCAAAATAAGGAGCAGCCCTCTCCACAAACTCACGGACAGAATACTGAACACCTGTTGCAATCACATAATCATCCGCTTCATCTTGCTGAAGCATCAACCACATTGCTCGTGCATAATCTTTAGCGTGTCCCCAATCACGTTTTGCATTCAGATTCCCGAGATATAGAATATCTTGTTGCCCAACTGAAATGCGTGATAGTCCTCTAGTGATTTTTCTTGTGACAAAAGTTTCTCCTCTTCTAGGGGATTCGTGATTGAAAAGAATTCCAGAAGATGCATGTAGTCCATAAGATTCTCTGTAGTTTTTAACGATCCAAAATCCATAGAGTTTTGCGACTCCATAAGGTGACCTAGGATAAAATGGTGTTTTTTCAGATTGTGGTACTTCCTGTACCAAACCATAAAGTTCGGAAGTTGATGCCTGATAGATTCTTGTTTTCTTCTCCATACCAAGGAGTCTCACTGCTTCCAAAACTCGAAGAGTGCCAAGACCATCAACCATTCCAGTGTACTCAGGCATTTCAAAAGAAACTTTTACATGACTCTGAGCACCAAGATTATAAATTTCGTCAGGTTGAACCTGCTGAATAACTCTTACCAAATTAGTGGAATCAGTAAGATCTCCATAATGAAGAGTTACTTTATCATAAATGTGGTCAATACGATCAGTATTAATTAGAGAACTTCTACGAATAATTCCGTGGACTTTATATCCCTTTTCGAGTAAAAGTTCAGCAAGGTACGATCCATCTTGCCCCGTAATACCAGTAATAAGTGCAACTTTCATACTTTATTTGACAAAGAGTAAATTTTCAACAACAACAAAATCCAGTTTAGTGTTCTCCAGAACATAAAAGGCATCTTCAACAGTTGTCAAGATTGGTTTGCCTTTTATATTGAAAGATGTATTCAATATTACTGGATTGAGACCACGTTCTTTCATAATAGACAATATAGCATAAAACAATGGGTGTTGGCAACTTGTCACTGTTTGTAGTCTACCAGTCTGGTCCTCATGAGATACTGACAAAAGTTCCATATAACATTCTTCTTTTATTTTAGGTGCGAGAGACATATATGGAGACTCTGAAGCATTTTCAAAGTATAAATCTTTATCTTCAACTCTACAAACTGGAGCAAATGGTCTAAACCATTCTCTAAATTTCACTTTCTCATTGATGATCTCTTTCATATCTGGAAAAGAAGGATCGCATATAATACTTCTATTCCCAAGTGCTCTAGGTCCCACTTCAGAATATCCACTTATAATTCCACCTATCTTACCTTTGGTGATTAAATTTACTATCTTATTTGGTGTACAGATTTCAACCTTTTCTTGTTTATTATATTTTTGATAGTAATCAAATATTTTTTCCCTATCAAGAATATCCATTCCACAATAAGGATTGATGTCTATTTTCTCACCCTGCGAATATATAAAGTTTCCAAAAGATAAACCACAATCGTTTGGAAAAGGTGGTATGTGTAATTTCAGATTTTTAGACTCAAGATATTTTTTTAGTTTTTGGTTAAAAATAACATTAAGAGCACACCCACCAGTAAGAACAACGTTCATCTTATGCTCATCAATGATAGGATTTATCAAAGAAAAACATAGTTCTTCAAACACTTGCTGATTAGTTGCGGCCAAATCAAAACTATCTTGCCCCTCTAGGCAATTTTCAGACATGTTTCTTGCTAGTTCTTCATTCAACCTATCAAAAATATACTGTCCAGAACGAGGTTGCCAATATTCTTCTGGTTGATGAAAATAAAAGTTTCGTATACCTTCTATCCAATCGTATCTGACATTTCCATATGCAGCAAGACCCATCAATTTGCCAGCATAAGAAAGTGCGAACTTATTTACTTGACCATTATTTTTGTATTCTTTCTTAATTTCAGATATAAAGTAACCAAATGTTCCATAAATTCCAGGATTAAAAATAAATCCAGAGGAATCATTTGAATGTTTTATTAACTGACAATCATTGTCCTCAAACTTATATACACTATAAGTTCGTAAACTCAATTCACTTGAATTTAGATAGTCATATCCACCACCATCTAAAGATATTGCAATTGCCCTATCAAACTTACTAGTGTAATATCCACTTGTACAATGAGCCAGATGATGTCCCATTCTGTAAAATTGACATTCTGGAAATTTAGTCTTTAGAAAAGATATATCATTCTCATCTAAGTCAGTATACAAGAAAGTGTCTGGTTCATCTTTTAGATGAGACCTTACATAATCAATGAATCTATTTTTCAATATCTTATCAGATTCTGATTTACTTTCGGAATAATTATCCCTATCAAATGTAAACATTGCAAATCTTTCTTTGCAATATCTTTCATACTCAAATATTCGAACTTGTTCATTTTTATCTACAAAAGTTATGGAGCAGTCATGTCCCCCATGCATTGAGATAATTTTAGTATTCATCGTTCTACTTTTCTATTGTTTCATTATACTAAAAAAGGTGGGTTTATGCAACCCACCCCTGTAACTCAGGCTCGCCACCTATTCTTTTAGACGAACGGAAAAATAGGAAACCGTTGCAGATGCTCCGCACCAGTTGGCATATTTAGAGACCCTTACCAACGGGGTCGGAAAACTACTCTAAATTGTTTCGGACCAATACGAGAAGTTTATCATTATCAAATGGATATGTCATCTTGTTATTGTGATTGGTTTCGACAAATGACATATGACTAAAGTAAATCATATGATTATATGCCCAGATTTCTGTTGAATACTGAGATTCATCTCTCCAACTATCAATATCTTCAATGATTAGATATCCACCAGGTTTTAGATACTTATAAGCATTCCTAATAATTTTGATTTGATCCCAAAACTCATGACTAGAATCATCGATAATAATATCAAACTTAACTCCTGTTTTTTCAAAACATTCTGTAATTGACTCTTCAAGAGAAACATTCATTTTATCATAATGAACGTTCTCCAAGTTTTGGTTTTTTGCATACTCTAGTAATTCAGAATCATGATCCCAAGCATAGATATTTGCATTTTGAAAATACTTTCTCCACATCTGGATTGAAGCATTTCTAAAAATACCAATTTCTCCAATATTGATTTCTTTATACCTCATAGAGGAAAAAAGAATATCATAAAAGGGAGTGTATCCATGCCTCCATTTACCAGGATTATATGGAGACTTATCCGCTTCAAAAAAAGCACCAAGTTTACATAAATCGGTATTGGAATTTTCAGAATCGAAAATAATTTTATTAGTTATCATATGCAAAAGTAAAGTAAGGGGTCAAATTGACTCCACCACCTAGTTTACAAACAAACTAGGAAAGGTTAATTGGATTAGTTTTGGGATTTCTATTGCAGCATAAAAGGCACACAATATAAGAATATCCCAAAACTTATACTTGATTGCAAATGGGACAACAAAAACGTTGCCAACACATTTTACAAGTAATCCAACTTTAGGATCTCCCCACAACAGAACAAAATATCCTGAAAGAAGAAGGAGGTTTCCGATGTACCGAAAAAGATTCGATTTAGACATAAGGGGGGGTTCTCCCGACCAGGGCAGGTTTATAGTCTTTCCGAGACAATTATCAAGTTATTTAGTCTCTTACATAGCAAGGAACTCTGTCTGGATCTAACCATTTCGCATACTCAATGTCTTCCATTGCAGTAGTACATTGTAGACCATTATCAAAAAGATAAATGTCATACCAGCGTTTGGTATAATAATTTTGTTTTTGCAAACGATAATCAGGTTTACCGTTGATTTCTAGAATACCTGCTTCAATGAAGCGATATCCTTCACGTTCCAGAAGAACCTTTGACATTTACGCCTCAACAACTTCAAGATCGCTGGCAATATATTCCATTAGAATTTCATAGTCATCCAGAGGATCTCCAGAGAAAACTACGCCTTCGTTTTCGTAAAAACGACGTACCTTTTTATAAAGTTTCGGATTCTTTACATCAAGGTAAAATTCACCACTTGAGGCACCACGGAGGGTTTGGATATCTTTCTTGAATTTGGAAGTAAGAGTCATTGTTTTGTTGTTGACCTTGTTATTATAGGAAAATAAGTGTTGAAAGTCAAGTAGGACGGTTTTGAAACTGTCCATGCTCCTTGCGTGGATCGAACACGCCTCAGGCGAATTATGAGTTCGCTGCATTCACCAGATTGCTAAAGGAGCGATAGGAGTACTGGGAGTTGAACCCAGACTAACCCGTTATAAGCAGGCCGCTCTAACCATTAAGCTATACTCCCAAGAAACCAAATCATCGTAGCGGATTTGGAACACACAGTCAAGATGCTTCGTTATTTAATTCTGTGTGTATTCGTATAAGCTCGTCATCTGCAGGTATCATTACTACAGTATTATTTCCATTCGTAATTCCTATATGCTCGCCTTTTTCTACTCTAGCGATCATATCATCCCAGTTTTCTTGAAATTGTTCCACTGTGTAAATCGGAATGTTCATTGTTTGTTGTTTACAGGTCGGGGTGAAAGGATTCGAACCTTCGACCTCCCGCTCCCAAAGCGGATGCGCTACCAAACTGCGCTACACCCCGTTTTCCATGTGAGTATTATAGACTAAAAAAAGAAACGTGTCA
>JACCDT010230972.1_pt1 | contig 14657 bp, 6 predicted proteins | sample 7446291 | NCBI WGS metagenome assembly JACCDT01 (sample SAMN15323446, study PRJNA562643) | freshwater metagenome | isolation source: river surface water | place: USA:Blue River Watershed | collected 2017-08-17
CGAATCAGCTGGCCCGTGACCTGGCCCCGGGCGGCGCAAGGGCTGGGCAGGGTAACGCCCGCAATCCGTTCCTGAAGGACATCATCATCGTCGACGGCAAGGCCCTGAGCAACTGGCTGACCCATGGTTTGGTCGTCGAAGGGGGCATGGGTATCCAGATGAACGCCGAGCTGATGAACACCCGGCGCTTTGGCCCGTGGCTCGCATCGTTGCTCCGCCCAGCATCCTGCCCCAATCCGAAGCAAGACCCCCTCGACGGCCTTCCCGCCCGCATCTTCCGGTTGCTTCAGCCTGATCTTGGTTTTGCGAAAGACTGGCAAGACTGTCTGCCGCAGGAGAATACGGACGTCGCCCAAGCCGAAATCGTTCGCTGGGGTTTGAGTTTCCGTTTGGCGCAGCACTTCGGCGACTTGCTCCGTAATGACCCGGATTGGATTCGTTCCGCCGCCAAAGCCAAGGATAGGTGGCAAAAGCTTTGGGTGAAGTTGATGGAGGAAATCCGGAGCGATTATCCCGAGGCGGCTCCTTATCATGATGCTGAGGTGGCCGACTTGCTGGCGGCCGACGCGAGCGCCCTTCAGTCTGTGGCCAAGCATCTGCCCGGTCGTATCAGCCTTTTTTCGACGGGCGATATCCCCCGCGTGGTGCTGGATATCCTCGTCACCCTTTCCGCCGAGATCGATGCCAGGGTCTATCACCTTCAGCCGACCGAGAGTTTTCATGAAGATTTACGCCTCGCCAAGGGGAAGCAGAAGGCGGGCAAGCATGTGGACTTCGGTGATGATGATTACGAGAAGTCCTACCCGAGTCCTGGTTTCCCGTTGCTGCTGAGCTGCGGCAAATTTTACCGTCAACAACAGCGTAAGCTGTTGGATGTGCCTTATGCGATTTCCGCTGATTGCCCGGAGCCTCAATACCAGGCGACGATGCTGGGGGAGCTTAAGCGCTCGATCAACGAGTTCGACCAGGAAGACGTAACTTTCGGCCCCGTCGAAGATGCATCCATCTCGATCCATCGGTGTCATGGGCCGCGGCGCGAAGTGGAAGTCTTACGCGATGAACTCCTGAAGCTCTTTGCGACGGATGCGAAACTCAAACAAGGCGATATCCTGATCCTTTCCCCTGAACCGGAACTGTATGCTCCGATGATCGAAGGCGTACTCGGTGGCATGGAGGCTATCTTTGCCCATCGCCGCCCAGGCCCCGGCTATCGTGGGCAAGGCTTCAAGGTGCGGACGGCAGGGTTGCTGGGCGCCAAGAACTCCCCGTTCGGAGCCCTGGTGAAATTGCTGGCGGAGCTGCCGCTCGGACGGGTAGGCGCCGATGAGATCTATGAGCTGCTGGGCATGACGGCGATTCAGGCTAAGCTAAAGTGGGACGTCTCGCGGCTTGGCCTGGCCCGTCGTTGGTTCGAAAACGCGCCTTTTTACTGGGGCCTCAATCGCGCTCACCGAACCTTTTACCTGAGCCAAGGTGACGTGATTGATGTGGCGGTGATGGAGTCAGCGAAGGAACTGACCGAGGTCGGCACTTACGATGATTTTCTCCGTCGGGTCGCGTTAGGCGCTGCCATGGGCGGCAAGCCTCGCGTGGCCAGCTGCCCTGGCCTGCACGATGGTGGCAAGACTTTGCCCTTGGATGGGGTCGAAGGACAGGAAGGCCTGCGCTTTGCGCACGAGCTTTTACAGGTGCTGGGACAGGTAAGGCTTTGGCTCGACTTCGCGTTGCGGAAACCTGACGAGCCTCAGGCGCTTGGCGCATGGCTGGATGCTTTCGCGGAGCTTGGCGGAGCCTTGCTGCCTCGAGACAAGGATTATGCCAAGCAGTATAGCGAATTCCGCCTGGCGCTTTCCCGGATGCGTAAGCAGGGAGAACTCTTCGCCAAGCTTCAGCAGGCGCCGCTCTTGGTTTCGCGGCATCTCTTCGTGAAGATGTTGCTCGATCAGTGTGACTTTGCGTCCGGGACGGGACAGTTCATGACGGGCGATCTTACCGTGACTTCGCTCAAATCCGCATCGATTCATCCGGCCAAGGTCATCGTGATGCTGGGGATGAATGACGGGGCTTTCCCGCGTGCCCAGCGTTCGCCAGGTCCTGAGATCGCGGAAGGGGAGACGCGTGCCCGGGCCGCGGTCATGGCCAAGGAGTCGACGTCGATGCACGCCTTCCTCTTGGCCGTCCTGGCTGCCGAATCCAAGGTCATCGTCACGTTTGATGGTTACGTGGGCTCGACGGGTAAGCGTTCGGCTTCCGCCTTGCCCGTGGAGCTGCTTCGGCACGCTTGCCGAAAGATCAACCCCGCCTTCCGCATCACCGTCCACGGATTGGAAGCCTACCTGCCCCCGGCGGAACTCGAAGCCGAGCACCAACAGCGGGAAGTGCGGGAGCTAGCCTCTTATGACCTGCAGGCCAAGCACCTACACGCTGCCTTGCCGTCTGAACTCCGGACGCCGGCGGCGGGAAGCGAGGCTTCGATCGATCCCGAGGCTTTGACCATCGAGGAATTTATCCAGTTCTGGAAAGAACCCAGCCGGTTCGCCTTGAAAGCTCACTCGGCCCGGGTGCCTTATGGCGATGAATCGCTCGACGCCGATGAGCCGATGGAGGACGGAGCTTTCGAGAAGAGCGCGGCCCTGCGTTGGTTGAAGCAGGCGCGACGGGAGCAGGTGCCGAATCTGCAATGGAGCCTTGCCCGGCTCAGCGGCCGATTCCCTTCCGGCAAGAAGGGGGAGGAGATGTTCGAGCAGCTGAAGAGCGAATCGGTGGAAGAGCATGACGCGATCAAGCGCTATATTTGCGAGATCGCGGGAACCGGAGATACCCTGCCTAAGGTGATGCACGGGGCGAAGGACAGGTCTTTCCTGCCTTATCTGGCCCCGTCGGCTAAGCCCACTAAGCTTATCGTCCAGTTTTTTCATAAACCCGATGATCAGGGCATGGTGCGTGCCTTGGCGCTTTGGGCCAGGGCCTCCAAGGAGTATCCGGATCTCGTAGAAATCTACCTCGTCGGCTTTGGCTCGAAGCCCGATACGGCCAGCGCCACCATGCTCAAGGTATTGAAAGGTGCCGATGAGTTGCGGGCGGGATTTGCGAACTTCGGCAAGTCCGCGCTGCACCCGACGCAGCCGATGTTCATCAAGCTGCTAACGAAGGCGGTCTGGGAGCGCATTCCTAAATCTACCACCAAGGTGGCTGACCGCTATCCTTCGGTCCAACTTGATCAAAAGGATGTGACCGGTGCTCACGCCAGGCTTGGTTCCGGCGCCGTCGAGTTGCTTATCCCCGAGGAGTTCAGTCTGGCCGACTTCTGCAGGCGCGTCGATACCATGCTGGTTGCCGATGGCCTCCAATTCTTGCCCGACGGAATGGTTCGTAAGAGCTTATCCGCGACTTCTTCGGTGAATACTGAAGACCAATCTGAAAACGAATGACCACTGACGATTCCGGAAGGAAGGTATTCTGCATCGCCGGCGAGCAGGCATTTGACCTGTCGCCAGGCTTTCGCGTCATCGAGGCCGGTGCCGGCTCCGGGAAGACCTATAGCCTCACCTATCTCGTCCTGCGTTTGGTGGCCGAGAAGGGCTGTGGTATCGATAAGGTCCTGCTGGTGACCTTCACGGAGGCTGCGGCTTTGGAGCTACGTCAGCGATTGCGCGAATTATTCGAGGAGATCGATGGAGGCAAGTTGGAGCGTTACCACGCTCGGGTCGGTGAATTCGCGAATGTCGACGGTGCGCCTAATGAGAAGGCCATTGATGCCTTTGCGGACAGTGCGGCCGACCTGGATCTTATCCTGGGCAGGAAGAACGAGGTCGAATATGCCCTGCGACGGCAGCGTCTGGCGCAAGCCTTGGTCCGGATGGGCAGCATGACCGTGACGACGATCCATGGATTCTGCCAGATGGCCATGGCCGAACACTCCGTCAATGCGGGTTTCGAGGCGGTCGAGGGCGTGCCCGTCGACGCCGCGGAAATCTCGGAAATGATCGCCCGAGATTATCTTCGGGTGTCCAGTTTTATTCACCGAGACGAGCCAATGCCGAAATTAGGGGAGGTCGTCCGTGCGGTGCGTATTCGCCTGGGCGACCCTGATTGTGAAATCAACACGGTGGTCAAGGAGAAGGAGGGCGTGCCCAAATTCCCCGGACTGGAGGATTTCATCAACAAACGTCGTGCCTTGGATCCGGTAGTCACGTTCGACGATCTGATCCTGAATTTCGAACGTCGACTTGTCGATGCCAAGGACCCGCGCTCAAGGAAGCTGACGGAACTAGTGCGGGCCAGGTACCAAGCCTGTTTCATTGACGAATCTCAGGATAATGATGCGCATCAGTGGGCTGTTTTCCGGCATCTGTTCGTCGGCTCACTTGGTGTTGATGGGGAGTTTCAGAAGGCTGAGGGTAAGTTGCTGGTCATGGTCGGAGATCCCAAGCAGGCCATCTATGGCTTCCGTGGGGCAGATATTCGTACTTACAGGGAGGCGGTCAAAGATGCGGGTGAAGCCAATGTCTACACGCTGCCCTACAACTTCCGCTCGACTCCTGGCATGATTGAGGGCTTTAACGCCATCTTCTCCCTGAAGAACCAGGTTACGCGGCAGAACTTTTTTGGTTTTGAGACCTGTGCCGGCGGGGCGGTTGAGGGTATCGCCTATGAGCCTGCCAAGTGGAAGAAGCCGAAGGAAGGGTTGCCTGGAAGGCCGATCTGGATCGTCAAAGGCTACCGACCGTTTCAAGTCGCCCGCGAAGTCAGCCGACAGTTAAAAGAAATCAAGCCTGGGCAGACCATCGGGGTACTCGTGCGATCTAACGCCGATGCCGACGAGGTCCATCGTGCCTTGGTGACGGATGGTATTTCGGCCGCGCTGGAATCGACGCAGTCGGTTTTCGACACGCGGGCGGCTTATCTGGCCGGCTTGCTTCTGTCCGCTGTGCTCAAACCCGAGGATACCGGCCTCCGCAGGTCGCTTTTCTTAGCACGCCCGGCTCTCTTTTGGCCCCCCAGCGAAACGGCAAAGGATGAGGCGGAAGGCAATGAATCCATCCGTGGGCTCGGGGCGGAACCCGTCGATCAGCAGGCTCAGGCCGATGTCGCCGCCTGGCTGGCCGATTGCCGTACCGCTTGGGTGAAGCGCGGATTCACTGCTTGTTGGGAAATGCTTTCTCGGACGGCTCCGCGCGCCAAGAAGTCCATGCTAGGGAAGGGCGATGAGGGTAAGCGGGTGATTTCGGTCATGGCTTCACTCAGTCACTCGCTTTTTCGTGCCCGTTTGCTCATTGATTGGAATCACCTCGGCGAATTGTTGTCGGAGCGCCAGGCCGCTCGAAAGCTGGACCCGCACCAGCTTGTCAGATTCCTTTCGGTTAAGATCAAGGAAGGGAGTGGCGGTGATGACGATTCGGAAGCTTCTTTGACGGAGTCGCTCAGACCTGAGTCGGAAAAACCCCAGGTTGTCGTCCAGACCGTCCATAAATCGAAAGGTCTGGAATATGACATTGTCATCTTGCTCAACAAGAAAGGCAAGGGGGCGGATACCTCACCCAACGCGCCGGGTACGGTCCTCAAGCCGCAAGGTACGAAGAGCGGGGTGCTCTACGCTGGTGCCAAACATGACGCGCTTTTTCAGGAACAGAATCGCAAGGAGGCTGCCCGGCTTCTCTATGTGGCGATTACCCGTGCCAAGAGGCGCGTCGTGATGCTATCTCCGGAAGATCAGTTCGTGCCTAAGGAGTCGACGGAAGGTGCTAAGAAGAAAAAGCCTTCGGCTTACTTTGGATTCTTCGCGGTGCTTTGGTCGCTCGGCGTGAACCCCCACACCTTGGAAATCGATGAACGGCATCCGGATGTGGCCACGGCGAATGGTGAATTGGCGGCTAACATTGCTGCCCTGAAGGAAAAGCTCTCGCGATTGATCCAGTCGGTGGAGCCTGCCCCTGCGACGGATAAGGTTCCGCCCTCCGTGGTGGATGACGGATTACGATTTGAGATCTTCAATGCAGCCCGCGGCGTCCACGGTGACGAGCCCGCAGGCGATGGTGATGAAGCAAAACCTGCCTCGATCAATCAGCGGATCTATCACGCGCGTGGCAGTACGAGTTTCTCGGGTCTCTCCAAGGGGCGTCACGATGAAGGCGATGGTCACTTTGACGGTGAGGGGAAGGAGCCAAGATCCGAGGATGCAGGTAAAGATCTTTGCCTGCCGGAGAAGCTGAAGGGTGCTTACTTCGGCACTTTCATCCATGAGTTGCTGGAGGACCTTGATTTCGTGAAGGCGGCCTTGCCAGATCATCCGGAGGTCAGGAAGTTCATCGAAGACAGGCTGGAACGTTCTGGTTTGGTCTCGCGCGGGGCGCCCGGCGGCCAGTTTGAATCAACGCTCGGTCAGCTTGCCCGTTCGGTGCATCTTTGGATGACCATTAAGCTCGCGCCACGCGTGTCAGGTGCGCATGAACCCTTCAGCTTGGCTGAAGTCGCCCCGGAGCAGAAGTTGAATGAGGTGAGATTCGCCATGAAGGCCAATTGGGGCTACGACCAGGGCTCTGGACGTCATCAGGCGGACCGGTTGGCGGATGCTTTCGCGCGTCATTATAAGACGGCGGACGGCAAGGAAACCCCGCTATGTAGCCTAAAACTAGGTAAGGATCACACGATCGGCTTGCTTATCGGGACCATCGATTTGGCGTTTTCTCATGGCAAGACTTTGGCCAAGCTGCCAGGCGTCAGCGACCGCTTCTTCATCATCGATTGGAAGACGAATCACCTGGGTGGTAAGCCGGCTGACTATGGCGTGGACGGCCTTAACTCTGGCATCGTCGGCAACCTTTATCATGCGCAGTATGTGTTCTATGTCGCCGCTTTGGATCAGTATCTTTCCCAGGTGCTTGGTCCCGACCGTTGGTGCTACGACTTTCGGAACGCTAAGGCGGGGCAGGCTTCCTTCGGCGGGGTTTATTACCTTTTCCTCCGTGGCTTCGGTTGTGCTCCGGAGCAGCCCGGGTACGGTGTCCACTATGACTTGCCCCCCCTGGCTTTGGTGCGGGAAGTCCAGGAAATCCTTGGAGGGGAAGTCCGATGAGCTCTGATTATAAGGGGAAAGAGCCTGAAGACGACGTGGTCGCGACGTCCCTGGCGAAAGCCTTGGTTAGCTCCCTGGGATTGCCCGAAGCTCCGCCGTCGGCGCTCGTTGATGCCTTTCTTGCCGTACTTCGCGGCGGTGCTTGTGCGGAAGTTAGGCAGGAGATGGCCTCGCTGGCCGCATCGCTCGATCCGCGCCTGGCTTCCCTAGACCCGCTGGAAGACGATACGCCTTTGGTGCTCAAGGCGGATGTCATCCCCGGTCGCACTTTGGCCTATCTCCGGGTGATGGATGACGCGGAGAAGAAGTTCGAAGCCTATGTGCGCGAACTCTTCGTTTCCCGTGAGCAGCCGTGGGTCCTTGATGAGCGTGCAGACTATCTGGTCGGGTTAAGATTGGATGAGGGAGAGCCTGAGCCCCAGAAGATGCGGGCGCTCCGTGCTTTTGCGCGCCAACGTTCGATGGTGCTTACCGGTGGTCCCGGCACCGGCAAGACCTACGCTTTACGCGCGATGCTGTGGTTGGGTTGCACGGCCGGAGGTATCCCGCCTGAAGATTTCAGGCTACTTGCTCCCACTAATCGTGGTGCTCGGGAGATGTCCCGCACCTTGCAGGAGACTTTGGCCGCGCTCGGGGATTCTGCTTGGGAAAAGGAGGCTAAGTCCTTGCTGAGCAGGTTGCCTACGCCCCTCACGGTTCACCGGGCGCTACTAAATCGCGACGACCTAACTCAGGCGAAATGCGTCGTTGTCGACGAGGCGTCGATGGTCGACTTGGTCTTGTTCAGCCGTCTCCTGGATTCCTTGGATCGTACGAAAGCTTCTTTGCTTGTCGTCGGCGATCCCGACCAATTGCCGTCGGTGGACGTTGGCACGGTCCTGGCTGACCTCTGCCATCCCTCAGTCTTCTTCGCGGCCCATTCGACCATCCGGCTCTCCGGATCAAAGCGAAACAAGAACAAGACGGTCATTGATTTGGCCGATGCCGTCCGTAGCGGAAATCCCGAAGCGTTAGTGGAGTCCGGGCGCTGCCGTTCGTTGGAGTTGGAGGCTATCCTTCATGAAGTTTGCGCACCCGAAGCTCCTTTTGCGAGACTGCGTGACATGGCCAAGGGTGCCGAAAGCGGGTGGCAGATGTCGGTGCTCTCGCTGGTCAAGAAGATCCGTGTGCTCTGCTCCTTGAAGGTCGGACCGTTGGGGGCGACTAAGCTTTCGAACGCTATCATGCGTAAGCTCGGGATATCATCGCCGGACGATGACGGTAGTGTCATCATGGTGACCCAGAACGACGCGGCCTTAGGCGTCGTCAACGGTGAGGTCGGCATCGTCGCCGGCGGGCGGGTGATCCTTGAGGATGCTGAGGGCGGATACCGTAGCTTGTCCCTATCGGAGTTGCCTGACTACGAGTTAGCCTACGCCTCGACCATCCATAAGGCGCAAGGAGCTGAATATGAAAGCGTCGTCATCGTTATCGCTGAATCGAGCAAGGAGAGCTTCCTCTCGTGTGAACTGCTTTACACCGCTATCACCCGAACCAAAGGCGAATTTGTCATCTTCGCTGATCCGGAATCAATCAAGAAGCTGAAGCCTGTTAAACGTGCCTCAGGTCTGGCGGCCCGCTTGCGGTAAGGGTTCATTTGGGCAGAGTGGGCGGATGAAGATCATCGCCAAGACGGAGTACGAGTTCAAGTGGGTCAGCATCTGGGTGGGTAACTTTGAGAGCCATGACGAGCTGCAGGCTCGCGCCGAAACGGTGCTGATGCCCGAGGTCGGCGGCGAGGAAGGGTATGACTTCGAGGGCTTGGCCGAATGGACCACCCGCGAAAGCGGTGCGTACCATCTGTCGGAGATAATGGTGAATGATTTCATGTGGACGATCTACGACGTCCCGCCGGTCTTGGCCGCCGCCGATGCCCTGGGCGTCGGCAAGGTCAACGGCTTCATCCAGTTCAATCACACGCGATGCAGCGCCGGCCCCCATGATTTCCCCGGTTTCACCTTCCTGGGTACGTTCCCTTGCTGGGCTAACCCGGAGATGGAAGAAGACGCAGACTAGACCCTAAGCCTTGCCTGCTGCGCCTTGGCGGCCCATTGATGGGGCATGGCCCGTTGTATCCCCGACGTCATCCCCGCCGCCCAGCATCACGACAGTGAGCAGGCGTTGCTGCAGCGCTTCCGGACTGAGCTGCCGGATGAGTTCATCGTGATCCCATGCCTGGAGGTCCCTTATATGCAGGCCGGTCGCGATTCCGAGGCGGACTTCGTCATCCTGCACCCCCGCGGCCGGCTGGTGCTAGAGGCCAAGGGCGGTGAGATTCGCTGTCTCCGAGGAAAATGGGAGCGTAAGAAGTACGGTAAATGGCAGCCGATGAACCCGCCGTTCTACCAGGCACGCGACAACGCCTACACGATTTACGAATATCTGAGGGATACTCTCGGAAGGGATGCTCCTGAGGCCAGGATGCCTTTTAGCCACGCCGTGGTCTTTCCCAGTATAGATTTCAACGTCGATACGATAGAGATTCCCGACTCCCGCCTCATCGATCGCACTGAGCTGGCGAACTGCGATATCCTGAAGCTCGTCAACCGGCTTTTGGATGACACGGAGAACCGTTACCTGGCACGCTTCCCCGGATACGACCTTCCTGCGCCGCTTACCGATGCTCAGCTGCTGACGGTGGCGAACACGCTACGTCCTGAGGTCCGGATGACCTCCAATCTCACTCCCGACTCTTTAGAGCGTGAGCTCATCCGACTATCTTCGACCCAGCTCCGCGCCTTGGACGCTGCCACGCAGAGCAAGCGCCTGCGCATCACGGGCGGCCCGGGTTCAGGCAAGACGCTGCTCGCCTTGGAGGTCTGTCGTCGTGAGCTTGCGGCGAATCCGGCCCTCAAGATCGGGCTAGTCTGTTTTAACCGTCACCTCGGCGCCTTCTTGGTCGATGTCGCGAAAGCCGATCGGCTGGATGGTGTCACCCCGGGGTCTTTCTACCTGCATCTCGACCGTATCCTCGGAGACGTCGCCGACGCCAAGGCCACCGACCCCGCGTATTTCCAGCAACGTGTTCGGGCGGCCCTCGAAATCGCCCAGCGTACGCCGGAGGCGGAGAAGTTCGACTTGCTGGTGGTCGACGAGGGGCAGGACTTCCGCGATGACGGCGATAAGCTCGCCCTCTTTGACGCCATGCTGAAGGGCGGCCTCGCCAAGGGCCGCTGGCGCTGGTTCGAGGATCTTGACCAGATTCTCAGCCCTGAGGCGACTACGCCGCCTTCCGCTGCCCATCAGGCCTTGCTGGACTGCCTGGATGCTTATGGTCAGGTCGAAGTGGCCTGCAATTGGCGTAACACCGAGCAGATCGCCAACATGGCCGCGAAGGTCATGGGCCGGCCGACGCCTCCCAGTTTCGGCGTCCAGGGGCCGAAGGTCACCACTGTGGATTCTCGCCCTGGTCGTGACTTTGATCTATTGGTTGCCGTGCTTGGGCTCGAGAAACTTCGCGCGTATCGGCCGGAGGACATCATCGTCCTCAGCATGAAGGGGGCAGGGAAGGAGTCCTTCGCGGGCAAGGCCGAGGCAGCCGGCTATCGCCTCGTCCCGTATGATGCCAACGCCCCTTATGAAGAGGGCACCCTCCGGACCTCGACCGTCTTCAAGTTCAAGGGCATGGAAAGCCACGTCGTCATCCTGATGGACGTCGATACGCTCGCCACCACCCGCGACCGGCGTAAAGCCTATGTGGGCATGACCCGAGCCAAGTATGACCTCTACGTCCTCGGCCAGCCCGAGGCCCTCGCACTGATCAGGGGATAAGGGGGCTGCTGTTATGTAATAAAGAAACCGCCCTAGGAGTGATCCGTGGGCGGTTTTTTCATGAGCTCGGGATCTCCCCACGCCGAATGCCTCGAAAGGGTGCGTCGCGGGGATGACCTTCGCCCAATGAACTCGTTATGCCTGCCCCGGCTTAGTCCGCAAGGGGGCACCAAGTTGGTTCTTTCTTCTTGATCTCCAATCTGGTTACCTCAGTATTGTCGTATGGCTAACAAGTCGTCACCTCTTAAGGTCGCTGAACTCTTCGCGGGCGTAGGTGGTTTTCGCGAAGCCATGGTCGCGCTTAATCAACAGGAAGGCGCTGAGGTATTTCGGATGGTATTTTCGAACCAGTGGGAGCCCTCAGAGGCCGCTAAGAAAGGCGAAGAGCAGTTTGCTAACCGCGTTTACATCGCGAAATTCGGACACGAAGGTCACTATGCCGATGACATCCATAAGGTGTCCGACATCCAGGGGCCTATTCCCAAGACTCTGGTGCCCGACATCGACCTCTTGGTCGGTGGCTTTCCTTGCCAGGACTATTCCGTGGCGAAGCCGAAGAATGTCGCGAAGGGCCTCCGTGGTCCCAAGGGCGTCCTTTGGTGGAGCATCGAGCGTCTGCTTGAGGAGCGTGAGCCTGATTACGTTCTGCTTGAGAACGTGGACCGACTAATCAATTCCCCGGCCAATAACCGCGGCCGCGACTTCGCGGTCATCCTTAAGGGATTCCAGGAACTGGGGTACGGCGTCGAATGGCGCGTGATCAACGCAGGTGAGTACGGCTTCCCGCAGAAGCGTCGGCGTATCTTCATTTTGGCCTACAAACTCAAGACAGCCCAAGGTAAGTCGCTTAAGGCATCTCAGGATGAGCCGGCGGCGGTGTTGACCTCAAAGGGCGTGCTCGCCAAGGCGCTGCCTTGCGTCTCAGAGGAATTGATCCCTGAGGTCTTCGATCTGAACAAGTTCGAGACCGACGTCGACGTGAAGGATCGTTACGCTGAAGACGCCTCTCCCTTCCTGTCTGCGGGCTTCATGCTTAATGGTGATGTCCATACCCTGCAGGTCGACCCGGTCATGAAGGGCAAGCCGACCTATCTCCGTCACCTGCTTGTGAGGCCTGGGCAAGCCTTCTATCCCTCGACGGCTGCCAAGTTCAGCATCCCTGCCAATGACGCAGAACTTTGGGCTTATGCCAAAGGTCGTAAGAACGAACCTCGCCGCAAGCAGGTCGCCCTTGTCGGGTTCCTTAAATCCCAGCTCAAAGGAGAGGGTAAGGCCACCAAGCTTGAGCTGGCCGAGGCGGCCAAGAAGATCCCGGGGCTGCTTTCGATGGACCATGAGGTGGTCATCGCTTTCGAAGGGCGTGAGGTGAAGGTCCGCCTCGCTCGTGAGGAACTTAACTTCAAGGTGGCTTCGTTGATGGGCAACCGGGCGAATCCGTTGCGCCCGAATCTCATCAACCGATCGGACGTAAAGTTCGTGCTGGATGACGAAACCATGTGCCGCGAACTCGAGTCTCATGTCGCGGGCATTGTTGCGGATCGGGCCATTTCGCTCCTGGCTCTCAAGGACAAGGCTGAGCAGGCCAAGCTTAGGAAGGGACTGGCTGCCAAGGTCCGGCAGGCTATCACCGCCTTGCTCGGCAAGAATCCTTCCGTCCGTGTCACCGTCGGCGAAGCCGAACTGACGCTCGACCGGGATACGGTTTCAGGGGCCAGCTTCGCCTACGGCTATAAGGAGGGTGGCATGGCCTTCCCTGACCCGCTGGACGCCCCTGGGCGCACGATTATCACCTCCGAAGGCGGTGCTTCCGTTTCCCGCTTCAAGCACGTCATCTGCGAAGACTGTGCCAAGGCCGGCAAGAAGCTGCCCCATGACTGTGGTAAGGATGGCCAATTACGTCGTCTCTTCCCCCGCGAGCTGGAGGCGATGAACGGTTTCTCGGAAGCCCATTCTCTAGCCTGCGAACAGCTGAAGATTTCGGACGGTCGTCGGGCCTTCTTCATGGGCAATGCTTTGGTAGTCGGAATCGTGGAGCGCATCTTGAAGGCCTTGGTGTCATAAGGGCCTTATTACGCTGGTCGGGCGGGGGCTGGTTTCATAAGAAGCTTATGTGCCAGGCGACTTCCTTTTCGACCCGCTGCCGTATGACCCCGCCGACCGGGCGTCCTGCCTGCGCCATGCGCGTAGGCTGCAGGCCGCCGGGTCTTTGCGTGAAGCCATTCATGACTGCGTCCCGCTGGATCATCAGCCGAACGTCTTTGCGAAGGTCGGCGCCATTCTCAGTACCGGGGGCAAGGGCGTGCTCGGTAATGCGATCGAGGCCGGCCATTTCTATTATCTCCCGAACTCCTCCTCCGAACCGGACCTGGAGTGGGCCGAACTGAAGTGCACCGGCTTGCTGCCAGACGGCGATGGCGGACATCGGGCCAAGGAACGCCTCGTCATCTGCATGATCAATTACGGGGGTGACCCGGATTCGAAGATTCCTTGCGTGATCGAAGAGACGGCGGAGACCAGCCACGCCTTCAAGAAGCTCCTGAGCATTCTCCTGGTCTTCTATGACTACGCTAAGGTCGGGAGCCCGGAAGAGTTTCTGGACCTGCCCATTCGTTTGGTCGATACTTGGGTGCCTTCTGCGGAGGACGTAGCTCTATTCAAGCGAGACTGGGAGGTCATCCAAGGATATGTCAAAGAGGGTAGGGCTCATGAGCTGAGCGAAGGGCTGACGCCCTTGCTTGGCGCCTGCACGAAAAGCTCCGATGCGAAGAAGACCGTTAAGCAGCGGGTCGGTGCAGTTACGGCTAAACCTCGGGCGTTTGCTTTGAAGCAGGCTTTTGTGACGGATATCTTCCAATCTCTCCATGCCGCTCAGGTCGAAGCGATGGTTAAGGAGTCTGCTATCGCCGCTCAGTCCTTTAGGCCTGACACCGAGCAGGATCTAGAAGCCGCGATTCTCGATCGGTTGAAGGACTTTAAAGGTATCAGCACCGTCGACATCTGCGAACGTATGCGTCTCGAAGGTAAGTTTGGCGGCAAGAGTGGTCATTCGCGACGTATGCGTAAGTTGCTCGATGCGATTTCTGCCGAGCTTATAGGTCTGCCTATCGGAGCGCTTGATGCTTTCCGGAAGTCTGGCCTGCGGATCTGCGTTTGTCGCATCGAGAAGAATGACGAAGCGGCCGAATCGGTTTCCTTTCCGGCTTTTGAGTATGCTGAAGTCGCCGATGAAACCGAATGGGAAGATTCCTCTCTCTACCAAGATTTGGTAAAGCGGTTCCTGTTTGTTTTCCTTAGGGATGATGAGGATGGCTCATGTCCTCGCTTTGATAAGGCAGTCTTTTGGTCGATGCCGGAGAGAGACCTCGATCTTACTCAGGCGGTTTGGGCGGATACGGTCAGATTGATTGGTGAGAATCGTCTGGAGGAGCTTCCGGCTGAGGCTTCGACCTATGCCGTCCATGTCAGACCGCATGACCGCAAGGGGCACCCTGGATTCAAGCGCAGCTACTGGCTGAACCGCCGCTACGTGACTAAGATTTGGGCCGGCGAAGCGTAGAAGTGATATAGGGCCTTCTTCTAGTTGTTGTTCTACAATGGTTTAAGTAACACCTCATGTTTTTCGGGGAAATGCGTCCCGGTAAACTTAGGATTTTCTTCTAAAAAGTGGATACGTTGATTTCGACCAATGAAATCAATGGTTTAATGCAGGTCGGAGAGGGTGAAATTAACCCCAGAAATGACCCCTTCCCGAATTCTAGGCTTGATTTCGGCA
>JACCDT011108037.1_pt1 | contig 14656 bp, 17 predicted proteins | sample 7446291 | NCBI WGS metagenome assembly JACCDT01 (sample SAMN15323446, study PRJNA562643) | freshwater metagenome | isolation source: river surface water | place: USA:Blue River Watershed | collected 2017-08-17
AGTGGCATCCAGCATTTTATCTATAAACTCAAGATCTAAATTTGTGATGTGATTTTTTTCAGCGAATTCTCTTACTCCTTTTTTGGCATCTGCCACATTTTTATCATCTTTGTTTTTTCCTTCTGAATGATTAAAATCGTGAAACATAGCTGCAACCAAACTAAGTACACCATTTTTACCATCAAGAATTCCTTCTGTTTTTAGTCCGCAATAAACATGTTTGGTAACAGTTAAAAGATGATTTAAATTGTGATATGGTGCATAATTTGAACTACTGTTTGAAATTATATATTTCAACGCTTTTGAAAGCAATTCGTATTTATCTATTATTTCAATAATAGAAAGCTCTTTGTCATCAAGCCCAGCAAGTGTTGCCATTTTTGTTTTTTGATCCATGATTATTCTACCTCTTCTTCTTCGCCAGGAATATAATATCTATTTTTATCGTAATTCCAATGCCTAGAATCATAAAAATTAAAACTTAACCACATTCCAAATATTTCAATATTAAAATTTAATCCTGCGTGATCACAATGTCTAGTTAATTTAAAAATAAGTTCAAACCAGCTCCACTCTTTGTGTATCCCACCTTCAAACTCAATTGCTTTGTTCTTACCAACATATTGATAAAAACAAAAATGCTTATCCATAAAAGGGCTTTTAAAAAATCTCATATTCAAATATAAGAAACTCGCCCCAAAATAACAAATTATTTATCGTATGTGTCTTTTAAAAACTGTCTTACAACTCTTTGATCCACAAGTTCGGCCCCAGCATTAATTGCAATTTGGATTTGTTCGCCACGAAGGTCGTAATGTGGTTGATTTTTTGACTTACCAGTACGTTTATTTCTTTTGTTGCTATACCAACATTTATTCACACCGATTCGCTCTGCAAAAGCATGTAAATTAGGAATTGTGTCGGCTACTAAATGAGCCCATCCTTTAGAATTTGGCAGGTGGATTAAAACTCTCATGTTTTTTTGATAACAACACGGAGGTGGGAAGCCAGTCTTCCTACATGGCTGTGAGTTGCAAGTGCGTTTAGACATTACTGTCGCCTTGGTTTCTCACCGCCCTGGATTCGAACCAGAATTTAACAAGCACACCTCGGTGCATTATCATAAATATTTTTCCTGTCAATACTAAGGCCTGTGTTTCCTTAAAGCTACGGGTTATCCATAAATGGTTTCCATGTCCGCCAGCGCACGTCACTGCTTCATTTTGAAGCTATCAACATTATTATAATCAAAGAACAAAACTAAGTGTGGGATTCGATTTTTATTTCCCTACCCACATTTCTTGTTGCTCATCCGAAAATCGGGAGTCAACTGGCCGCTTTGTTAATTTACGGTCTAACTTAGTTTTTAACCTCAGATGTTGTATATGCTTATACGCTATTACAATATAAAGGTTGCAAAAAAATCAAATATTTTCAGGATTAATATTCAAATCTGTATCTGGATTGTAGTCCAAATCTGAGTCATAATCTTCATCCTCAATTAAATCGGATTCAGAAAAAATCAATGGCCCTTTTGGTTTATTTTCTGTTGGCGCTTTGAATGCTGTCTTTGAAGAATCGTTACTAACTGGTTTATCTTTTGGGTCAAGCAGTGTCAAATTTTTAAAGTGAGACAAAATCCTATCATTGTTTTCTTTGAATCTTATGTGAGCAATTTGCTTGTCTGTTTTAATAACAAAAGCCATTTGACCAGCATATTTTCCAATTTCTAGTCGCTCCTGAGGAGTCATTAATTTGCTTTCCAATATCACCCAATCTCCGTGCTTAAGATCTTTTAACAAATTGGCTTGCTTGGTACCATTTCTTGTTAAATAGTAGTTTCTAAAATACTCAAGCATCATTATTTTTCGATTTTCTGGAAGTGGTTTTAAAGGCTCATCGCTCTTTATTTCTTCTCTTTCCCACTTTGGTCCAATCAACATTGCTGTGGTACAAACCCCGCCAACTGGTCTAACATAATGCCAACCATCAATATGTGTCATATCGTAATAAGACCCACCATCTTCCATCAATATGGTACACATTTTTGGAGGCTCTTCAAGACCTGGGCCATAACCCAAACCCATTTCATATCTACCAGAAATAACATGCATAGCGCTTGGCCATGGATGAGGATGAAATAATGCATCTTTGGCTTCGCATTGATGGATCCAATGCAATAATATCCTGTAATTACCAATCTGCGCCCATATTCTCTCAACAACGGGTGGGTGATAGTCAATCATTAAGGATTTCCACTTATTAGGGTCATTTAATAACTCCAAAATGACCTGATTTTCTATTTGTTGCAGTTTATTAATCATTTTATGTAACTTTGCATCGTAAATTACGTATAAAGATACATATAATAGCACCAATATGAAAGAATTAGTTGATGAAAAAAATGATTTTGTGATTTTTGCAGAGCCGATTTCTCTTGAAAGGATTTCTAAAAAAATAGCATTCTCATGTTCACAAATTAACTCACACGAACAGCAATTTTTACACATAAAAACAGCTTGCGACATAAATGATATCCGCAAAAATTTGATTGGTGAAGACTATAAGTTACAAATTCTTGGGAAAAGAACTGGGATATCTTTCGAGGCTCCCTGCTTAAATTAAGCTCATTATTTTTTCTTGTGTTTGTGGATCAACTGTATCCATAAAAGACATTAAATCCATTAAAACAGATGGGTTGTTCTTTTTGTACGCCTTTTCTGTTGCGGAATCAATTACCCATTGTACACCATTTACATTTACAGTAGGCAGCGTGGGTTTTTCTTGAACTGGTTGTTTGACTTGTGTTGCAGTTGTAAGTCTCTTTAAATCTTTGTCTGTAAGATTAAAATCTCCACCTTTGTCTTTTTCTATATAATCTTTTAAACGTTCAATGTTTAAATGAATTTGTGTGTTTTTTGGTTTATAAGCACTATCCCCAAACACAATTGTCTCCATGTCATTTGCTCTAATAACAGCCCACACAAAACTACCCTCTGAGTGTTCAGTTTTACCGCCAATCTCTTGGTGATAAACATATTTTGATGGTCCTTTCATTAAAAGCACACCAATATTATCTTGACCAGGGAAATTTACTTTATTTAAAAAATCAATCATAGATTTTACCCTATTTTGAATTTCGGGTTTTTCACTTTTAAAGTTGGTAAATTCACTCTCCAACCTATCAAACATCCTTTCTTTAAAGTGGCTTGTAGCAATCGCTTCCTTGATTACGTTTCTTATGTATACTCGTAGTCCCATTTTGTTTATAAATAGCATAAAAACAAGAAAATACCACCTATTTATAAACAAAAAGTACATGGAACTTAATTTCGACCCAGATAGAATAAAAAAGATACTTGACAACATGGAAAACAGTCAACTCAAACAACTTGAGGAAGGTTTAGCCATGCCTAGCCCAGTAAAAAAACCTTTACCTATTTCTACAGTATCTTTTGATAGAGACGAAGCTCATGGTGATGCTTTGGCTGCAGCTATGGCAGATTTCAAAAAAGACAACATGCAAGATTTAACAGCTGGTGATAGTTTATATAGTGACGATGCCATGGAGTTTGATGATGTTGCATTTAGATCAAACTTTCAAAAAGACCCAAAATACAAAAAAGAACTTGAGAAAAACGCAGAATATATTGATAAACGTTATAGGGCTGGCTCTGTAAACGAAGAGGGTGAAAACTTAAATCTTCCAAAAGAAAAACCACAACTCACAAAACACAACAGAGAGTTAAACGCAAATTATTACGAAAATCAACCAAAATCCATGAAGGAATGGTCTGCTGAAGACGAAGGGCCTCAACCTGGAGATTCAGAATATCATTACCCAGGCCCAAATAAAAAACAATACGGATTAAGTAAATTTAATGATATTGACTGGCAAGTGCTTCACGAAACCATTGTTGCAAATACAGAATTTCAAAACACTGGTAAAGTAGAAGGTAATCCAAGATTTTACGAAATACACGCAAGTGATTTAACAGATTCTGGCGAAGGAATGATGACACCTGAAGATCTTAATCTTTTAAAAGAACATGGTGTTTTAGATGTTACATCAAATCGTGTTACTTTCGGAGATAATAAATACTTAAATTTTGACGATTTTTATCAAGCCGTACAAGATGCTTGGAGTAGAGGTTTTCCACCATCTCACAATGATAATAGTTCTGAAATTCCATATTTGAGAGGAAGAGAAATTGACGAAGAAGTAAACAAGGAATATGAAGATGAAAAAGAGTTTTACTTTGACACAAAATCTCTTTATCACTTTCTTCAAGATGCCTTTGATCAACTTTCAATTTACAACGAAGCAGAAGCAGCTCAAATTCTTGAGAAAGAACTTTTAAAATATTACGATGTTACTCCAAAAAAACTTGAAGAGGCCTCAGGGATACTTAGACCAAAAGATGCTAATGGTGTTGACATTACAAACAAATCACGTGTAGTACACGTTGAAACTGGTTATATTGGTCATGTTTTAAGACCTGGTGTAAACGATAAAAGCGAACAAATTATTCAAGTTGATTGGATGAAAGATCCTTCTACAACTGATGGTCCTGGAAGAGATGTTTATCCTACTGAAATAGTAGTAGATGATGATACCAGAATTGTAAGAGAAGCCACCTCTCATTCTATTCCAAACGGACGTTCTGCAAATGGTAGACCAGAAACTTTTCCAGGATATTTCGAAAGAGATATTGCGAACAAGAACCTTGCGAATAATGGTACTCCAGAAATTTTCTCTGCAAATAGAATCACAAACACAGAATTTGACATTATGGCAAACGCAAGAGCAATGAATGCTCAAAAAGAAGATCCTCTAATGAATATAGTACCAAAACCTGCTGTTGAAACTATTAAATACACAATGTACGAAAAAGAAAAACTTGAAGAGGGTTATGATTTTGCTGCCGCAGAAAGAGATTTTCACAACCAAGCCAACCTTGAAGATCTTGCTCAATATACTCAAAAAGCGATAGAAATATCAAACCCTAACGCAATTGTGATGTTGGCTAATAATAGCGAAAGAAGATTAAATTCCATCATGGATTCACTCAAAGAAGAATTGGAAGCAATGAGGGTTAATAACAACACTGTTATTGCGACAGATTACCTTGACACAAACTGGGTGTTTAACATCGACAAAGTAGATGATAGCACAGTATATGTAACATTTAAAAAACAACAATAAAATGAAGCTTTTTAGTAACGATCCGAAAAAAACCAGAACACAGTATGGTAAATTCATAACTCAAAAGAGCTGGTTTAAAACTGAAGAAGATTTAAATTTTGAAGATTCTTTTAAATTTTGGTTTGCCCTTATGTGGCAAAACAAATATATTCAATTAGCCACTCTTGGTCTTGTGGTTACAATAATTGAATTGTTTAACATTGGCGATCTAATTGATACTTTTTACGAGAACTTGTACATAGATGGTTTCTGGGGTGGCTTATTTAGCTTTGTCGGAATTTTAATTATACCAGCCATGCTAACACTTGTGTCCTATAAAGGATTGTGGCAATATTGGGATGACATGAAAAAAGGTAGATCCAGATAAAATATTGGGGAATATCCCCAAAAGATACGACCTAGGGCCGTTGCACATAACTGTGAAGTTACGATGTGTAGAACCCCAACCTTTTCGCTATCGGTTGGGGTTCACTTTTTCCTGTTTTTCCTTTTCCTTTATCTATTTATAAAAAACAAAAAAAATGCCGATTTACCCTGCTAAAACTCAAAGCACCAAAACGAATAAGGTCACAACAAAAAGTGCTGACCCCGTAAAGGATCTATTAAAAAGAAAAATAGATTTAATGATGTCTTTTTATGAAAGAAGAATGCCACAGAGTGTAATTCAATCTGCTACAGAACAATTAAAATATTATATAGACTCTGGTCAAATAAAGCAGTTTAATTTTACGCAAGGCAGCGAATCAAATTTAAACACTTTACTTACCGCAGGTTTGATGACTATTGCTATTAACAACAATGATCACAATGCGAAAAAAATTGTAGAGAATTCCCTATTGCCTTCTTCAAATCCTATTTTTATGGATAGAATAATAAGAAGTTATAACGAAAGTAATCAAGCTGAATTTCCAATAAAAAAACTTACCAGAGAAGTTATCAAGTTTATAGATGATTCTTTTCATTATACTTTTAATGATGCATGGGCTACATGGATAAAAGATAATGTTCGTGAAAATAAAATATTATTAGGTGGTTTTATTGGAGAAATTGATAGTCGTATTACAGCTAAACAAGGTAAATTTAGTGGAAGTGGTTTTCCTTACAGATGGAACACTTTTAATAAGGCTCCTCAAAAATTTCAACAAGAACCAGCTGGTCCTGCACAAATAGATAGATCTAAACACACAATAAGTGATATTATAAAATATATTTACGGCAAAAAAGACAATGAAGGGTTTGCAAGAATGGATGCTTTTAGAAAAGCCAATCAGGAAATTTACAAAACTCTTTTATCAAGTGCTAAAAATCCTCTAACAGCAAAAGTATTTGATGCTGTGGTTGGCTCCTCTTTAGATTACGAAGAAATAGCAAATTCAAATAAAGATTTCAAAAAAAATCCACAATTTGTAAAAAGCATATTTCAAAACCTTCAAAAGAGCAAGGCGTTAGTGGATATTATTAACCAAACATATAAAAAATTTGGACTTAAACTTCCAAATTTTACCACCTGGAAAGCCACTGATTTTAATAAAGGTCCATCAGACAGAGGTGAGTTGACACCAGATAAACCAGAAATAGGAAGAGATGATAAAGGTAATTTAGCTAAAATAAAATACAATCAATACGGAGATAAAACATACACTAAACTTCAAGAGATAAGATCAATTGTTAGAGAAACCTTAAAAAATTTATTTAAAAACAACCAACTAAATAACTAAAAATGGCAGCAGCATCAACTAAAAAACAAAACACACAAACCGTTTCTATAAGAATTAAATCAAAAAAGAAACGCCCTGGTATTCACAGCAAAAAAAAGAGCGCAAAATTAAAAAGCTCTAAAAACTATGTGAAATTATATCGTGGTCAAGGACGTTAATGGATTCTATAAAAAAAATAATTGAAGAAACTTTAACCAAATTAATGGAAGATATTACCATTCCCATAAATGTTGGAGATGAAGTTCTTGGCGGTAAATTTAAAAACAAAAAAGTCAAAGTAAAAGAAATAGGTAAAAATGAAAAAGGGGACATTACAATAAATAAGAAACCTCTTTTACGTTTTAGAACAATACAGGAAGACTTTTTACCATCATCTTCTTTTTATGAATCAATTGTAAAAGTTTCAGATTTATATGTAGAATCTGACAACATGCTTGATGCTTATTATAAATCTAAAAACAGTATAGGTCCATCATCAAGAAGCACAAATAAACCTTTAACTGTATCTAAATTACTAGATGGATCTCTCATATTATTAGATGGCCATCACAGAATAGCGGATTTAATAACGCAATTAGACAAACCATCTATTAATAAAATATTAAATTTAAAACTTAAAGCAATTGTTCACAATGAAAATTATAACAGCATTGAAGATATGCCGAGCGATTTTCAATACTGGATATCTTTTATTGATTGGGCTTACGCTACATTTCCAATTGAAAAATCAATAAAAGAAGAAAAAAGTAATACAATAAATTGTGCTAATTGCACTCATAGTTGGGAAATAGAAAGTAATGACAAAAACCCATACCTATGCCATAATTGTGGATACGATAACAAAGAAAAAAAGTTTGATTATAAATCTTTAGAAAACTGGAAAAAAGAAAATAAAAAAATGGAAGAACAAAAAAACGGCCTCTGGAATAATATACACGCCAAAAGAGAAAGAGGGGAATCCCCTGCTAAACCTGGAGATAAAGATTATCCAAAAAAAGATGCTTGGGAAAAAGCTCAAACTGAAAACAAAGATTATGTTGAAGATGATGAAAAAGAAGGTGGTCATTATAAAATATCTCTTATGAACATAAAAAGCATGTCTGAGGATATTAATAGTTTAGTGGGCGAAGATGATGATTTACCATCTTGGGTTCAAGATAAAATTACAATAGCTGAACACAACATGGATGCTATTTTGGGTTATCTAATATCTAAAAACCCAGATGCTTTTGAATACATTTCAGATGATGAAGAAGATCTAGATGACGAAGAACTAGAAGAAGCATATGCGTTTTTAAATAAACACAATAAATTCAAATCAAAAGATGGTAATTTTGAACTATACGAATTAAAAGAAAACGAATATGCTAACTTAAATGAAGCAGAATACCAGGGTAGAAAAGTAAAACTTGGTAAGATAATGCGAGGTGATGTAAAAAAATTCAAAGTGTTTGTCAAAAAACCAAATGGAAAAATTGCAAAAGTAAACTTTGGCGATCCAAACATGAGAATAAAAAAAAGCAACCCAGAAAGAAGAAGGTCTTTTAGAGCAAGACACCGTTGTGATAATCCAGGACCAAGATGGAAAGCACGATATTGGGCTTGCAGAACTTGGTAAAAAACACTATATTTATTAAAATATGAAAGCACTATTGTTTTTACTAACCCTGTATTTCAATCTTAATTTCGCTTTTTCTCAAAAAGCAAACAATGATTGTGATAAAGATAAAAGCGACACAACTACATTTAGATACAGTAGAAAACAAATGGTATATGGAGCTCTATATAACGGAGCAAAAGAAGGAAACTACAATCATCTTGTTATGTTTCTAAACCCAAACATTTTCCTTTCTTTTTCTAGGGATACAATGGTTATTCAAACGCATGAAATATCAAATTATCAAGCGCTTTCGTTTTTAAACAAACTTTCAGATATAACCCCGTATTCTATGTTTAAAATCATAGATTCAGCTAAATACAATGACCTAGAAGTTATTGTAGTTCAACTTTTAAAAAACGAAGATAAAAAAGGTGTTTTAATGAATGTTTTTTTTATTCTTAATTCTGAAAACTTTATCACAGACATTGTGATAGAAAACCCAAACTAAAACATACTGGGAAATAAATATAGAAGCGGATACTGGATTCGAACACAGTGACACCGTTTCTGGTGTTCGAGCTTATGAGACTCGTGAGATGACCCCTTCTCTAATCCGCAATATTTTTCTTAACGCTTGCATATCCTAAACCACTAGACGACATGCCCTTTTGAGGCACACTTGGATTCGAACCAAGGTCTTGCAAAGACATTAAATGTTGTAGCGGGAGTCAGATTCGAACTGACGTTCTCTTTCGAGTTAGAGGTTATGAGCCTCCGCTGGATCCACCTCCAGTCGATCCCGCAATTTGTGGCGATGATAGGAATCGAACCTATTTTCTCTGCGACATGCACCGCAGCGAGTTTTAGACCGACAGATTTTACAAACCAAACACCTATCTATAGTTCAGTGTATTAAAAATCAAAATCTCATTAAGTCTTCCATCTCTCTCCATCGCAAACGTTTGTTGTACCAAAGGTGGGACTCGAACCCACAATTCCACAAGGGAACTCGCTTATGAGGCGAGCGCAATTACCACATCTGACTCACTTTGGCATATTATAGACACTATAATGGTGTCTATAAATTTTTCTTGTTGAATAGACAGGATTTTAACCTGTGAACACGTTATGTGATCTGTGTTACACACAGACGGCTTTAACACTTACCTACTATCCATGACATGATTTCTCATTTACTAACACTGTTTCAATTAGATCGAGCGTTGCATGCCACGCCGAGAGAGTTCGTGTTTGGCGGATGTTATCTCACTCACAACTATCAACACTATGTTTAGATGCTGGGATGTTTTGCATCCATTTCATCAATTACACTGAATGGCGATCCACCAATTCCAGAATATCTAATGTTTTCAAAACCATTTTCTTTCGTAATCAAAGATTCGCTTTCACTAATCGCACCAGTATATTTATCAAAACCTTTTTTGTTTTCAATATTTCCTGTGCTTGGATTATATGAACCCCAATCAGCTGGACGATCTGGTCCTATAGGCTCAACAAAATATGTTTTACCAGTTCGAAATGAATAGATATAGAATCTTCCAGTTTCATCTCTGTTTTCAAGGAATTTATACCTGAATTGCTGCGTGTTTTTCATAACTGTTTTTTTTAGGGGTTTATAATTTAGTTAATTGAACCTTTAAATCTTGTATCTTTCTTTGATAATCAGATACACTGATTTCTTTGGTATTAGAAGTTTTTTTAGTCAACTCCATTCTCATTTCATCTTCCAAAAACTTAATCCTTTCCTGGATTTTCTTTCTCTTTTTTTCCTGGTTTGCCATATTCTTCTTTTTGCTCAACTTCGTTTGGTTCCTGCATTGATTTCATGTGTTGAGCATAAACATTCATCGCTGCAATTATTTGTTCAATTTGGTGTGTGGAGTTTATTGAATTTCCTTTGGAAATTGATTTCATCAATCTAGTACCGTTTCCATCATCACCGTTTTTATTTTGCATTTATTTCTTTTCCTCCTCTCTACGGCATTGTTAAAGTCAACAATACTCGTGTCAATATCGTCTTCATATAAACGACATTTTAATTTTAAATTGTTTATTACATAAAATGTAGATGCAAATACTAATCCAATAATAAACAACTTTTCTTTTCTTCAATTTCAATTTTTCATTTGTATATTTTATTTTTTAGAGTCGGTAAGCGGGATTGAACCGCCTCTGTTTTGCCTTGGCAAGGCAATGCACCACCATTTATGCGTCACCGACATTGGTTCGGGTCGTTTACCTTTCGGAAAGGCAAATATGAATTTCTTCACTACAAATCGCCTTACATAGTTACATGCTTAACACTGACCCTTCTGTTTGAGCAGCAAATGGGACTCGAACCCACGACATCCGCCTTGGCAAGGCGGCACTCTACGACTTTCGTCTCCAACTGAGCTATTGCTGCAAGAGCAGCCTCAGATAACATTTTGCTACGAGTTACTGACGTAGTTTGGAGTTAACCTCTGGCCGCATTTTTTTCTTTGAATTATTTTTACCAGCATGTGTATCAAGTGTGGCATTGCAATTAGGACAAACAATTCTTAAATTTTCAAATCTATTATCATTGTGAACCCCATTGATATGATCTAAAATCAAACTCATTTTCTCTCCATTCCACATCTCTCCTTGTCCACATTTTTCACACACACGTTGTTTTAAACCCTCTTTATACAATCTATTTTTTATAGATACTGTATTGTTGTAAGTAGAGTTTTCAATTAACACCTGATCTAAATCTCGTTTTTTCTTTATGGTTTTTTGCTCCCCTGCATAATCAAAATGTTCAATATTTATATTATAAAATTTAATATATTTTATTACTGTGTTTCTATTCCCATGACCATCATTTAATTTCAATTTTCTTACAACATCTGAATAACTTCTTGATATTTTAACTATTTCAGAAAACTCTTTTTTTAAATATCTTTTGCTTTTTAATTTTAAACCCAATTCTATAGCTTTGTGTTTTACAGAGTCCTTACTTCTATTTAAGGATTTCATACAATATGCGACCCCACGTTCAACATAATGAGAAATAATAAAATCAATCTCTTGTTGGTTCCAATTTTTTGGTATTTTTTTCATAGCTCTTTACTTTTTTTATAAATATTATAAAAAAGTAAAACGCAATTAAAAATATTAGAGCGAAAGACGGGTCTCGAACCCGCAACCTATAGCTTGGAAGGCTATCGCTCTACCAATTGAGCTACTTTCGCATGGAGCCGAGGGGCAGTGCTCCCACTGTGAGTTCCCTTTAAACTCGGCATTTGAGCACCAGATCGGACTCGAACCGACAACCCTCTGTTTGGAAAACAGATGCTCTAAGACTTTCGTCAAACCATTAGGAGCTACTGATGCAGTTTAACCGATTTTTCTTTTATTTTCAGAGGGCGGCAATCGGTTTAGCCTTTCTGCTATCGTTTAATTGGTATGGGTATTACATTTCTGCAAAACTACAAACCCATCTTTACAGCAATTCACATCTACCCGTAGTTAGGTCACAGACATGGCGCAGTGGTGGGGAGAGCTAGACTCGAACTAACATAGCCATTTAAGGCAGCGTGGTTACGACCACGCAATGCTTACCGTACCGAGCTTCGATGATCAGTCGAAAAGCGTGTACATTGCCACCTCCCCAAATTTTGTTTTGATTTAAAAAGAGCTATTCGTCTTTTTTACTGTTGGCGTATTTAACACCCATTATGGTTCCAATAATACTGAAACTGTTTGTAAGAAGTATGCTAAACATGTTACTCCAGGTAGATTCAATAATTTTAACTTCATATCCTTTCACAAGAGCCAACACATATAAACCTGTTGTAATTACGCCAACTCCAAGTATAATAAAAAGAGCTACTTTTACAATCTGTTCAACCATTTCTGTTTGAGTTTTCTTTTGCAATACTTCTAATTCATGAAGCGCATCTTCTTTTTCTTGAACATTTTTTTGACTTTGTTCTAAGTGCCATTTATTTATTCTTCCAACACTTGTTCCAAGTTCACGAGCAACAGCAAATTGATTTTCGAAATCTTTTCCATTAATTTTTCCAGTTCTTAAATACTCTTCATAAAGTTTTATCTTATCAGATGTAAACTCAGAGTTTGGTGCTTCTTCTTTTGCCATTGCTTATAATTTTTATCAATAATAAATATGATATAAATTATTCGGGCACTGGTGTTTTGAAAAATATTTTTGTGGAGGCGACGGGACTCGAACCCGCATTAGAACTTTCGTCCGTCCTGATTGCAAATCAGGTGCCAAGCCATTTGACCACGCCCCCAGATGTGGAATTTTAAGTCGTCCACTGAGACTTTAATTTCACAAGGCCCCTACAGTGATGAGCTGCAAGTTTGGTTATCATCCAACCTTATCGTGGAGGTGAAGGGATTCGAACCCTCATTAGGAACTTTCGTCCCGTTGCTGCGTTGCAAACGCAGTGCCCAGCCAGTTGAGCCACACCCCCGTGTTGGATCCTATTTCTCATACCCTCAATGCATAGTGTTAAGTCACCTAATCACTGTTCTCTCTGAGCCTAACTATCTTAACCCAGCGGATCCAACTGGTAGTTTATTTCCACATTCCACCTGAATGCAATCTTTCGATTTCTTTTTCAAGTTTTTTTTGTTTTTTCTTTTTAATAAAATCATCAAATTCTTTTAAAAGAGATTCTGGAATTTCAATTCCTTTATCTGAAAATTCTTTCAAAATCTCTTCCCTGGTAAAAGTGTGTTCAACAATTCCATCTGACCATTGATCACGCCATAAGCCCCAACCTCTTTTTCCAATCAATAAAGATTTCATAATGTTTGGATGTCTTGTAATGATTGGTTTTCCACCACCATACTGACCATTTTCAAATTTTCTGAAACAGTTTTTTACTTCTGGTCCATTCACATCAAACTCTATTTCTTTATCCACTTGCGAACCGCAAAATGTAACAAGCCCTGTTCGATTAATGTCGAAGAAAAATTTAAACATCTTATTGAAACTATCAGAATATTTCTGAAGCTTCCTATCTAACTGTGTTCCAATTTCTTTTTTTCTTTGCTCAATTCTTTTGAGTCTTTCATTGGTTAGCTTCTCGCTCCCCAGCGCTCTTTCTCGCCTTTCATAATTTTAAGTTTTAAATGGTTAATAAATTATTATTATTTGTAAAGTAAACAGGGTTAGAATTTTGATTTTAAAACTATTTATATTAAATTTTAAACATGAAACCGTTGTATACTAAAACTGATTTTAAAATTGCTAAATCTAACGACAAACTTCCATGTGAATGTTATAATTGTGGTTCGATTTTTTATACGACTAAAAAACTCATAGCCAGTAACTTAAAACTAAATAAACAAAGTTGCAAATTTTGTAATTTAAAATGTTATCAAGAGTTTAAGAAAAAACAAGGGCATACACTTGTAAATTGTGTTCATTGTAAGCAATCATTTTTAAAAGCAAATGCGCAAATTAAAAAATATTCAAACCATTTTTGTTCTCAATCATGTGCGACAACATTCAATAACACCCATAAAGTTCATGGCACAAGGCGCTCAAAACTCGAACAATATCTGGAAGAACAACTTGTCTTTATTTATCCAGAACTTTCCATAGATTTCAACAAAAAAAATGCAATTAATTCTGAGCTCGATATTTACATTCCCTCTCTTAATCTAGCTTTTGAATTAAATGGAATTTATCACTATGAACCAATTCATGGTCAAGATAAACTCAATCAAATACAAAACAATGATCATCGTAAATTTCAAGCTTGTTCTGAAGCTGGTATTTCACTTTACATCATTGACACATCTAAACAAAAATATTTTAAAAAAGAAACTGCTGAAAAATTTTTAAAAATAATAACCAACATTATTAAACAACAGTAATTTTGTCGGGGTGACAGGTCTCGAACCTGCGGCCTCCTGGTCCCAAACCAGGCGCTCTCCCAACTGAGCTACACCCCGTTATGAGTTTTTACGTGACTCTGTACACGTCTAGGTTTGGTAATTGACAGACCTAGAAAACTGCACGTGGTTGGGGTGATCGGATTCGAACCGACTCAGCCGAAGCAAATGTTTTACAGACATTCCCAACTCTCCAACGTTGGCGCACCCCAATAT
>JACCDT010359852.1_pt1 | contig 14655 bp, 4 predicted proteins | sample 7446291 | NCBI WGS metagenome assembly JACCDT01 (sample SAMN15323446, study PRJNA562643) | freshwater metagenome | isolation source: river surface water | place: USA:Blue River Watershed | collected 2017-08-17
GTGCCGCCATTCACCTGGACCTTGCCTGTGTACGCGTTGGCTGTGTCGGCTGTCACTGTGGCAGTAAATCCAGCAGGAATGATGGCCAAAGCCACGTTGTTGCCATCGGGCAAAGCACCGGTCCTGGTCAGGTCACTGGTCAGTGCCCAGTTGGCCGCAGTCGACCAGTTGCCGGAGGCGGCACCCACCCAAGTCACGGATGACTGCTGGGTAATTGACCCTGTACCAGTCGCCGTCCAAGTGGGGTTCATGCTGTAGTTGGCAGCATCTGCACCGCCAAGGGTTGCAGAGGTGATGTTGAACACCTTGCCTGTTCCCACGTTTCTATCGGCGAGGGTGCCGGCGACCGAAATCACGTCGACGGTGTCATTGTTGATGACACCCGAGAACGTCAAGCCTGTCCCAGTGCCTGTAGCAGCAGTCGTTCCGTCGTAGACCTTGGTGCCTGTGAAAGTACCGGTTGCCGTGATCACCTTGGGCGTGATGGTCAACAGGCCCACGTTGTTGTAGGTCACCACAAAGCTTGGCTTCAAGACACCACCACTTGCCGTGATCGCGTAGGGCCCACCGGCAACTGTGGCCGTGCTGGTGTTACCCAAAGAGGTGACTGTTGGCAAGGTGCTGAATACATCACTCAAGGTAAGAGCGCCCGCGGATGTGGTGTAAACACTGCCAACAGGGTCTGCCGATGCGAGTGCCAAGTTGGTGGACAGATCGACCGGTGTCCCATAGGTTTGGTTGACGTTGGTCGTCGAGGCCGTAATGTTGATGCCCGTCAGCGCCGAGGCGAAGACGTAACGGTTGCCGCTACCCACACTTGCAGGGGCCAAGCTGCTGTAGGTGCTGCTCCAGAATGCATTGTTACCACTGACCAAGCCACCAAATGTGTTGGATGACGGGGTGTTGCTGTACACGATCCAGCGGTCATTCGCACCTGCATCGGTGGTGCTGATGGCGTTGGCGCCTGCGTTGTTGATGAAGTTACCTGCAGCGGCCAAAGCAATATACCCACTGGCTTGGCTGTTGGTGATCGATGCACCAGCATCTAACGTAATGTTGCCGCCAGTTAACAAGGTGGTGCTATCGACAAATGTATTCGCACCTCCGACAGTGATGTTGCCTGCATTAGAGGCACCCAACACAATAGAGCTGAAACCGTTCTTAAATACAGATGTACCCGAGAACCAACTCGAAGGCAAAGACAACGTTCCTGCGCCACTGCCCACCCCGATGCTGGCCCCTGCGGTCACGGGCTTTAACACCAGGCCACCGCTACCACTGACGTTGGTCGTACCAGAAGCAAACGACAAACTATCTGCATTTAACGTCACGTCGCCTGAAGTGGTCGTGACACCGTTGCTCCCGAAGTTCATCGTTCCGCCATTGTTCAACACCCCTATCGCAGGGCTGGTTGCATTACCCGTGATGTTGATAGCACCAGTCGTGGAATAAATATTGACCGAGCCATAGTCAATATTGATACCGGCCTTCAGTCTGGATAAACCCGTGCCTGCTGTGCCGGATATATACATAGCGCCATTGACAGTATTGATGTTATGGCCAGGTACACCAGCGACTGCATCGTTATAAAAATTGATACCAACTGAATGGGTGTCGCTGTCATAGTTGATGCCACCCACGCCATCAACAGTGATCGTTCCATTACCGTTGGTTGTCAATGTGGTGGCGGCGGTGTAGCCCACCACGTCAACACCAATGGCAAAAAAGTTGGCCGCGGCATTATTTTGGTCAGCTCCTTGCCAGCCCTTGCCTTTGATCGAAATGTTGCCGCCTGAGCCAATGCCACCTGCGTTCAAAGTCACGCCTTGAAGGAAAACACCTTTGTATTTGGATTGATTGACATACGTGGGCATGCTGGATGTGGCGGTGCCCACGGCGTAGTCAGTCCCGTTCAGACCACCACCCAAGGTGATGTTGCCGCCATTACTCAGCAGGGTCATTCGGTCTAAGTCAATCGAACCGCCTGCGCCTGTGACATTTGAGTTAATCAAAATATTGCCACCCGCTGTCTGTAACGTCAGTCCAGTGGCAGTGGTATTGATGTTTGTATTGGCGTAAAGCGAGATACCACTGTTGACACCCGTATTGCTTAAGTCAGCTGCTAAATTAATGACGCCAGTAGCCCTAAACAAAATACCCGAGCCACTGCCTGAACTGGTCAGGTTGGTACTCAGGCCAATGTTGCCGCCATACACCGTGATTGGACCAGCCACACTGAGTGCCGTGCCGGTCAAGTTCACGTCTGATGAGTTGGTGGTTTTGCCAAAGCGAAGTGAGGTCAGGGTTGAGGGGAAGACAATCCAATTGGTCAGATCGATGCCCTGACCAAAAACGTTGGTGCTGGGCTCGAACACAAATGCGCCTCGTGAACCGGTCAAGTTAGGCTTGACGGCGTTAGAGGTGACCTCCCACGTCACTGTGTGTCCTCGCCAGGTTAATGTGCCAGTGCCTGCTGCATAGGTGGTGAAGTCCGTGCTGAGCACACCCGCGCCGCTGCCATCGCTGTCGGCATTTTGGGTGATGTCACCGTTGTTGGTTTGAATCGTCTTGGCTGTATTGCTGGTGGTGATGTCCGCCAGCGCATTGAAGGTGATCGCCGCACCGCTCAGGTTACTGACGATGTTGTTGTTCACGTTGATCGTGCCGCCATTCACCGTGATGGGGCCGTTGATGCTCATCGCACTTGCCAAGGTAATGTCGGTACTGTTCGTCGACTTACCAATGGTCACGCCTCCCAAGGTGCTGCCAAATGTCCAGCCAGACGTTGAGAAGGCGCCGCTAAAAGCCGCACCTGGTGACTCAATACGCAGCGTACCTGGCCCGTCGATAGACGAGCTTGTAGAGGTGGGCGCATTGTTCGAGATGACCAAGCTACCCGCGGCGATGGAAGTGGTTCCCGTGTATGAACCACTGCCAGTAAGGGTCAACGTGGTGTTGCCCAACTTAGTCACCCCCCCTGCTCCGCTGATATTACCCGCGTAAGTGATGTCGTCTGAGCGGTTGAAAACCAAGCGCGCACCAAGGCCGATGGATGTATTGCCAGCAATCACCCCCTCAGTCCCCCCGGAGCCCACATACAAGTTACCGCCAGAAATGGTGGTGCCGCTATAAGTGTTTGTCGCGTTGAGAGTGACCGTGTTGACACCCAACTTGGTAAGCCCATAAGCCCCAGAAATAATGCCGTTGATGGAATAGGGATTCGCCCCACCAATGGAACTTGCGGCTGTCAGCACCACCGCGCCTGTGACGGCACCTGCGGTCGCGCTGGAGTTGATGATGACGCCGTTGCCACCGAAGCCCGTACCCGTGATGCTCAAGGGGTTGGCGATGGTCTTTCCATATAGATCCAAGGCACCGCCGTTGATCGTGACCGTGCCCGAACCAAATGGTCCGCTGATGGGGGGGCCAGAGACGGTGTCGATCCCCATCTGCAAAGTACCACCGGTGATCGAGGTACCGGCTGTGTAGGTGTTCGCCGCTGACAAGGTTTGCAAACCCGCGCCCGACTTGGTCAACGCGACAGGGCCTGCAATCACGCCGCTGTAGTCATAGCTGCCTGCGGCGTTGTTGATGGCCAAGGTGCTGGCACTGGTCACCGTGATGCCTGCATCAGCCGTGTCAGTCAAGCCACCTGCCGTTAAGGCGACTGAACCCGCCGTGATACCCACAATGCCGTTGAAAGAACCAATGTTCAACGGGCCCGTGTTGGTGTAGTTCACCGAGCCAGTGCCAATGTTGGCGGCCAAGCTGGAGACGGAGTTGTTGCCAGTGAACGAGTAGTTCTGGTTGGTCGCCAACAAAGCCAAGCCATACGAGGACATGACGCCACTCACGTAAGGCGTCTTGGCCGCAACTTGGATGTAGCCCGTTGACGCGTTGGCCGTGACGTTGCCCGTCCAGTACAAGCCGTTGGTTGCCGCATAAGCCATATTGGCCGAGTCAGCCACTGCAAACAAGGGTGCAGGATTGTTTGAGGCGTCCAATGTGCCTGCAGCATTCACCAAGTACCCGCTGCCTGCAGAGGATGAGTTAATTTTGGCGCCTTGGAATACTACAGAACCATTAACAGCTGAGGCATTGATGGCATTTGAATAGATGCCGTAGTGCCCCACGTTTGCGCTTGAGGTGTAGCCCGACAAATAAATGCTGCCGTTGCTTGACGTGACCGAACCCACGTTTAAGTAAACGCCATTCATCGCCGTCGAATAGCCAATCATGTTGATGTCGTACTTCGCCGACACTGAGCCGTACCAACCGTCTTGCGCAATGCCACCCGTGCCGTAGAAGGAGTTACCGGCACCAGAAATGTAGACAGAACCATTCGTCGCAGTAATAGGCATGCGCACGTAGGTTGAGCCATAGCCCGAGTTGTTCAGGCCATTGATGGTGATGTTGCCGTTATCTGAAATCACACTGCCACCCGCACCGGTTCCAACGGTCAGATAGATACCAATACCCTGCATCGACACGCCTTTGAGCGTCAAGTCGCCTTTGGCTTGCAAGGTATTTGAGCCATTCCACAGGGTGATACCCCCTGAAATATTGGCCCAATCAGCGACGCCACCGTCGCTATGATTGGCGTAACCCGTGATCGTCAAACTACCGTTGTAGCTTCGAATGGCTTGTGAACTGCCGTAAAGAATGACGCCATGACCGGCGCCCCCCGTGTTTAAACCGAGAGGTGCTGCATTGGCATAAATCGAGATGTCGCCGTAGGCAATGATCTTTGTGCTGTTGGTATCAAGCCTTAGACCCGCATTCGTAATGTCCGTGCCACGAGCCACTGCATTGATGTTGATCGTGCCACCGCTGGTTGGCGTTGTCAGGTCATTACCCGCCACTATGCTGCCGCCGTTCACATACATGCCGCCCACACCGCTGGCGTTGAATGCTATGTTGCCGCCAATGGATTGGATCGTGCGGCTACCCGACAAGTAAATACCCCAATACGATGTGGTGGCATGGGTGGTGGTGCCGTTGAGCGTGATGTTGCCATTTGATTTAATGCCACCCGCGCCGTAGATGTACAGAGCTTCAGCGACGCCTGTTCCCGTCAATGACATGGCGCCATGCGACACCAAGGAGCCCGCTGCCAACTGCAAGCCATAAACGGTACGACCTGTCGCGTTCAAAGTGAGGGTACCGCCCGAGGTGGGCGTGGCCGTGGTGGGGTTGGCTGTGTCGTTGCTCGCCACGATGCTGCCGTTCATGTACACACCGTAGTCGCCGACGCCAGTGACAGAGACGTTACCGGCTGTGGATTGAATGACGCGGCCGCTTTCTAATTGAACGCCCCAACTCCCACCAAGAGTTGCCGAATCAATTGTCAAAGCGCCTACAGATTTGAATGCACCCGTGCCAGCGACATACAGACCTTGGGCAGCTCCCGCGCTAGCGCCACGAGTTGTCAAGGACATCGGTCCATATGAAATGAGGGAACCGTTGTAAATCACCATACCCTGACCACCAGAAGTTCCAGTGGCATTGATCGTCAGTGAACCACCAGAGGTTGGCGTTGCCGTAGTTGGATTGGTTGTGTCGTTGCTGGCCAAGATACCACCCGTGGCCGTGCTATCCAAATACAGACCACCGTAAGAACCATTGGCCGTAACTCCAATATTTCCCCCTGTGGATTGAATGAGGGAGTTGTCATACAAGCTGATACCCCAAGTGCCTGTGCCATTGACGGTGATACCCGCTGCGGACTTCACTTTGGCGCCGGTGCCGTGCAGGTAGATGCCGTGGGCACCGCTCGATGAAGCCGTTAACGACAGTGCCCCATAAGAGATCATTGAGCTGGTGCTGATTTCAAGGCCGTAGCCAGAGCTATTCGCCGTGCCATTGACCGTGAGGGTGCCACCCGAAGTGGGCGTGGTTGAGTTACCAGCCAGCAAATTGGCATAAGAATAAATGCCGCCTGCGCCTGAACCGGTGAGAGAGATATTGCCAGCTGTGGTCTTGATGCTGTAAGCGTTATCAAGCCAAACACCCCAGTTCGTAGAGGTGTTTTGGCCGTTGATGGTGATGTCACCACCCACGTTGATACTTCCCGTGCCCGCAATCCAAACACCGTGATAACCCGAACCACTGGTGCCGGAGATCGACAAGGCACCCGTGGATGAGATGGAGGAGCTTCCCTCCAAACGCGATCCAGAGTAGGAGTTTGTCGAATTCGAGGTGCCCGTCAGCGAGATCAACCCAGTGCCTCCAACCAGGTTTGCGCTGACGATACGAATACCGTTATGCGCACCGGTCGAAACGCCATTCAGGGTCATCGTACCGGTGCCAGATGTGGTCAAGGCACTGCCGCCTGTACCCGTGAGGCGGATACCGTCACCATTGGTGGTGTTGGTCATGCTGCCAAGGCCATTGAGGGTGATGTTGCCACCCGCCGCATTGACAGAGCCCGTGATGCCGAGACCAATGGTCGAAAGGTTATCCCCGTTGGCGTAGCCTGCAATACAACTGTAGGAGGCGGCACACCCTGCTGTGGTGTCCTTTGAGCCACCACCAATGAAGACGTTACCGCCAAAGGTGCTAACCACGGCGGTCTGGTTGTAGCCACCCGACCCGTTGTTGTCGGTGTTCGCGTAGAAATTGGTATTCAACGAGTTACCCGCGGCACCCGAGATGTTGCTGCTGACGACGATGTCGCGGGAGGCCATGAGGGTCAGGGTGTTGCCGTTGGTGTTGTTGGTGATGGCGCCAGACACCGTGATGTCTTTGTCAGCTGCCACGGTTTGCAGAGTGGTCGTGCCACTCAGGCTGCTGGCGTTGACGGTCAAGGCGGCGGTAGTTTTGAGCACGGCCGCGCTGTTGGTGAGGGAAACAGTCGCAATGCTGTTGGCCGTGTTGGTGGCCGTGACGTTGGCACCGTTGACAAAGCTCACGGCGTTGGTACTGGCCGAGATGGCACCACTCAGGGTCATCGCACCCGTGCCACCCAGCGACGTAGCGCTGGCAATGGTGATGGCGCCAGTGCCCGTGGCCTCGGTGGCGCTGGAGTTAATCAAAGCACCATTGCTGCCAATGCCGGCGCCGCTCAAGTTCAATGCGTTGGCGACCGTCAACCCGTTCAAATCGAGGGTGTAACCCGACTGAACGGTCACCAAACCCGTACCAAAAGCACCGTTGGTGATGCCACCTGTGGAGCTGATGCCCGCTTTCAGCGTGCCACCGCTGACCGTGGTACCACCCGAGTAGGTGTTGGCGCCCATCAAGGTGAGTGTGTTGGCGGCCAGCTTGGTCACACGCCCCGTGCCCGAAATGAGGTTGCTAAAACTATAGGCATCGCTGCGGTTGAACGCCAACACACCAGCGTTAGAGACGTTGCCAGAGCCAATCGCCCCTGTAGCGCCACCGTTACCCAGTTGCAGCGTACCACCGGAGATGGTGGTCGTGCCGGTGTAAGTCTGGGTGGCTGAGAGGGCCAGTGAGCCACTGCCGGCCTTGGTGAACGAAACGCCCGTGCCAGACATGATGCCGCTGTAGACCGATGTGCCGGTCTGAAACACGCTGAGCGCCCTGTTGTCAGCCAAGCCGATGTTGCCGCTGCCCGTCAGTCCTGCCACGCCTGTGATGGCGATGTCGCCAATGGCAGCATTCGTTGTGGTGAGGTTGGCGTTCATGTTGATGGCGCCACCATAGAGGGTGATGGGGCCCGCAATGCTGATGTTGGAGCCGATGGTGAGGTCGGCGGTGTTGCCGCTCTTACCGAGGGTCAAGCCGGTGATGTCAGCCGCAACACTGAGGTTGCTGATGGGCCAGGACAAACCCGACGAGAAGCTCGCGCTGGTGGGTTGTACGGTCAACGAGCCGACGCCGCTGGTGCTGATGCTTGTGCCAGCGTTGACTTGCAGGGCATCGCCAGACAGGGTGACGTTGCCTGATGCGGTCAGTGTGCCACCCAGCTGGAGGCTGCCCGTGCCGCTGGTGACATTCAAGGCTTGGTTAAAGCTTTGGGCGCCTGTGGTGACCAAGCCCCCGCCATTGACGTTGACCGTGCTGCCCGCCGTGACCGACAGAGTGGACAGTGCCTTGCTGACACCCACAGCCCCTTGAACCGTGACCGATCCGTTGCCTGCATTGATGGTCAATGGGCTGGGGCTTGCGTTTGTTTCCTTGACGTAGTAGCTGAGGTTGTAGCCTGTTTTAGGTAAATCATTCCAATTGCCTAGGCTTCCTAAGAGTTGCAGAACTGATTCGCTCTCACCAGCGCCACCATTGGGCTCACCCGTATTCCAGTTCGTAAATAGGCCACTGACTGTTGATCCACCTTGGTAGAAAAAGATCAAGCCGTTCCCACTGTCTTTAAACTTTTCAGGTCCCATGACCCAGCGCCACGCTGAATTGGTACCCAAGCCCTCGACACGGCGGGCACCCAACCAAGCTGGGTTGTAACTGACAGCTTGGCTGGCGATCGCATTTTCTAGACGCGTGGTCACGGTTGCTAGGTAGGTATCGCCGGTATTTTGGCCGGTGCCGGAAGTGGCATGCGTAACGGCAGACTCCCAGCCCGAGGTGTATGAAACGCCAAGGTACTGGTTTGCGGAGTCAATACTGCCATTGAACAAAACGGTACCGTTGGAAGTACTGACGGCAAGGCCGCCCGGATTACCGATGAGGGTTTGCCCGTAGACAGAGAGACTACCGCCGCTCGTGGTCCAAGTCACAAGGGAAGCACCGGTGACATACACGTCGCCGCCAACTTGCGTGGTCACGCCACCAAAGTTGATGGTGCTGCCGGTACCAAAGGCTATATTGCCGCCGTTGGAAGAAAGGTCGCTGTTGATGATGACCACGCCCGCGCCATTTTTGTCAGAATCGGCAATCAAATTGATGTGCAGCTTGTTGTTGTTGCTGGTAATGGCGCTACTAACAAGCACATTGTTGTGAGCTTTGAGAGTCAGGGTTGCATCCCCACCAGCGGTCTTACTGATAGCCGTATTGACTTGAAGTTCGCCAATATCTCCACCTCCAGAGCCAGTTTGAACGGTGACGCTGGTGCCAGAGTTCAAAGCGCTCGTGATGGTGCTGACGTTGATGTTTGACGAACCGTTATTTGATGTGTAAGTGTTACTCGAGTTGCTGACGTTGCTGTCTCCACTCGTAGTAATAGTTATGTTGTAAGGGTCAAGCAGCCATTCGCCACCCTGCCCGTTGACCGCACTGGCATTGACTGAAGCACCATCGACTTGCAACAAATGCCCCGATGTCTCGATACGACCTCCGTTGCCGCCGTTGTCCCCAGCTTTGGCGTTGATCGTGCCGTAAGCCGTGGTGACCGAGCTGGTGTTGTCAATCGCACTCCACAGCACCACCTGTCCGCCGTCCCCGTTGCCGGTAGCACTGGCGTCAATGGTGCTGTCGGCGCTCATCGTCACGGTAGTGGCTTGGCGCATGGTGCCGCCGCCTTGCCAGTCGCCGCCAATCAGCACGGTGCCGCCCTTGGTGGCGCCTTTGGCTTCGATCAAGGTACCGGTATCTAGACTGATGTCGTCGCCCTCCACTTCTACGCGGCCAGCTTGGGCGCGCACGCTACTGGTTCGTAAAACACTGTGGGTGTTGATCAGCACGACACCTTTGACAGGCGCTTGCGCTGGGTTATCAGCAGGCGTGGGCACGCCATCGGCCTGAATGTGAATGCGCCCCGCCCCGCCCTCGCCTGATGCGTCAAGCACAGCGGTGGTCAGGTCTACGCGGCGCGAAGCTTGGAGCTGAATAGAACCACCTAAGGCGTGGGCCACGATATGGGCTGGGTCAGTCACGACGCCGTTGGCAAAAACGCGGCCGCTAACGGCGATGGCCTGTGCGGCTGCAATGTCTACGATGCCTGCTTGGGCGGCAATGGCTGACACATCTAACAAACCGGTGCTGCTTTGGGTGAAGGTGTCGGCCTGAATGTTGATGCGGCCAATTTCTGCCGCTAGGCTGCCGCTCTCGGGGAAAGAATTTGCCGCTAAGTTAGTGGCTGATAACGTGCCGCTATTTTGAACATCGGGGGCTTGCAAGCTGATTGAACCTGCTGGCCCTGCGTTGGCACCGGTGGTGGCGTCGGCTTTGATGGCTCCGCTATTGAAGATGCTGCTGCTGGCTTCTAGCAAGATGCGGCCTGCGCGGCGCACCAAGCCCGCTGCCTCAATCGTGCCGCTGTTGTTCACCACGCCACTTTGCAGGCGGCTAGCGGCTTGGGCCGACAAAATGATCAGGCCGCCCGGAGCCTTGATGGCGTTTTTGTTTTCGACCAAGGTGTTGATGCTGGCGGCCGTGACGATGACACGGCTCAGGGCCCCGCCGCCGTCAAACTTCAGCTCAAAGGATTCGCCCGCGGCCAATGCAACGGTGCCCAGATTGGCCACGATCACGCCGTTGTTACGCACTTCGGGCGCGAGTAAGGCGATGTAACCGCTCAGCGCAGCGCGCAGTTCGCCGTCGTTTTCAACCTTGCCCGTGGCGCCGTTGCGGGTGAGCTTGAGCTGCCCATCCATGAAGTCTTTGTTGGTGGTGGTGTGCGTGGTGGCGACCAAGCCGCCCACGTCCACACTCGATGACTTTCCAAAGTAAACACCTTCTGGGTTCACCAAGATTACCGAGCCCGGCGCAGTGATGCGACCCAAGATTTGGCTGGGCTGAGTGTCAGCCACGCGGTTGAGCGTGGAAGACTGGGCGTTGGGTTGCTGGAAATTAACCGTGGCGTCTTTGCCCACGTTGAACGTGTTCCAGTCGACCACCGCGCGTTGACTGGTTTGGTTGACGTTGAGCGTGCTGCCCGATTGGCTGATGGTGGCTTGGCCCGCATTGACTTGGCCGCCGGTGGGTAGCTGGGTGGCGGCCACGGGCGGTGGCGAGACAACTGGTGCTGTGGTGGTTTGGGCCAAAACAGGCACCGACAACAGACCAACAACGCCTAGAAGATGGGCGAGCAAACATATAGATACGCGCGGCTTAGCGCCCAGACGTCGAACGACGTCTGAATCGAAGGGGCGTGTTTGTCCAAGGCGCGGCATAGCCATTCCGATTCGGAATGGCGGCGGACTTCTTGAGGGGGAACCGTGACGATTTTTCTGGCGCAAAGGTTTCATGCGTTAGAAAGGAACGGTGACTTGTAGCCAATAACGGTTGCGGTCTCGCGTGCCGTCTTGGTCGTTGCCCGTTTGGGTGGGGTTGGGGTTTTGCCCGCTCTTGCGTGCCCAAGTGGCTTTAAAGTTCACCCCATCCTCGTTGGTGTAGCCAATGCTGGCGCCAAAACCTTTGTAGGTGTTTTGGTTATGCAAGGGGCCACCGGGGAAGTTGGGGTCGTGCTGTAGCCAGACTTGACCCCAGTCAAAGAAAGTGGCGACATTGATGCCCGATTCGAGCTGATGTCTGAGTTCTAGCTGAATCAGCTGGGCGTCCGAGCCCGAGCCCTCGCCTGTTGGGTACGCTCGCACGCCATTCATACCGCCAAGCTGCATTTTTTCGGACGAATCGAGGTTTTTGTCTGCCAACTGGCCTGTGAATGACACGAACGCCGAGGTTTTCGTGGTGAGCGCCTGTTGCCAAGTGCTGTTCAAGCGAATTTTGTTGAAGGTTCCACCCGTTTGCGGGCCGCTCTTATCGGTCTGCTGGCTGAGGGAGCCTTCTAGGTTGATGTGGCCATTGCTCAGCTGCAGCGAATAGGTGCCCGTGCCGCCGCCCGGGTTGATATCGCGGTAAAAGCCCGAGACCTGAGCGGCTAAGACTTGGGCTTGATAGTCCGACATCAGCAGCCCTTGGGCCGAGGTGTTTTGAAACTTTTTGGCATCTGCGGTGAGCGTCACGGTGGCGCTGCGGTCGTCAGCCCGTAACAGCGGGTAAACCCACTCGAGGCCTTGGGTCACAGCGCGGCCTACAGCGCCCACCATGCCTTGGTCGCCCACCACCACTTCGTAGTTCATGATCGATGTGTTCAGCCCCATGCGCCAGCCGTCAGTACCCACAGGCAGGCTGTAAGCCAAACGTGCGTAGTCGCTGCCACGGGTGTGTACGGCCACAAGGTTGAGCATGTCGGCCAAGTCGTTGGGGTTAAACCAAGTCACACTGGCCATGACCCGCATGAAGCCGGTTGAGCGAGAGCCTGCGTTGTCCATGGTCAGCTCGGTTTGGCGGGTGCGACCTTGATACAACTTAAGCAATAGTTCTGTCTCGCCAGCTTGCTGCCCCTGACGCAAGGAGCCTTGAGCACTCATGCCGGGCAAGTCGTTGGCCAAGGCGAGTGCACGGTCCAGCGACTTGCTGTTCAAAGGCTGGCCAGTAGGTTGCTGGGCTTGGATGATGGCTTCGACGTGGGCTTGTGTGTTGGGCAGGTCGGCCAGCTCTTGCTCGATTTCGACTTTGGAGAACACTGATTCGATCACGTCAACCGTCAAAACCCCGTCAGTCAGGTCTTGGGGAGGCAAGATGGCGCGGGCTAAGTAATTGTTTTTGCGGTAGTACTGCTCAACCACCATGCCGATTTCAAGCATTTGCTCGTAGGTCATGGGGGTGTTGACGAAGGGCTCGACGATGCCTTTGAGCTCCATGTCACCCAGGATGGTGACGCCCGTAAACTGGATGTTTTTGAGGTTAATCAGCGCTTTGGCTGCTTCTTCGACCTCTTGCTGCTCGACCATTTTGTCGATGGCGGCATCGACCAAGCTGCGTGGTTGCTTGGGTTTGGCAAAGGTTTGACCCGTGACGGCTTCGGCCCACTGAACAACGGGAAGCTCGGTTTTGTCCTCAATCGCGCGCAGCACAGTGCCTGCATCTTTGGGCACAACAGGGTCGTAGATTTCCAACGACCCGGCCAAAAGGCACAGGAACGCAATCGCAGCAATGATTCGCGACCGAGTTAATTTCACAAAACGAGTACTAAAACAACCATAAGGGTTGTCTTAATGCAAGTTCCGTGCCTTGCCGCTTTATTGACGGTTTATCAAGGGAGTTTTGTGTTTTCCGGCCTGCAGACGGCGGATGAACTGCCTTAGCATTCTGATAGGTAACAATTAATTTATTGAACCGGCTTGTTCGGCGGAATGCTCTCGATGACCTGGACCGTCAACACCGAAGCTGGCAGGACTTGGCGCGGAATATATGCTTGTACCAGCCAGCCTTTTTGTCGATAAGCCTCAGTCACGGCATGGGTGAGTTGTTGTAAGTCGTGCTGATTCAAAGGCCGATTGGTAAACGAGGCAACCACCGGATACAGCTGCTCCGAGCCAAGCCGCTTGTTGCCGCTGAACTCAAACCGCTGTGCCGTGACCAAGGTGCTATCGTTCATCAACATGGCGGGCGGCAAGCTTTCCCGCGCCTGTGCCGCTTGTTGCATTTGGCTGAATCGGATGTTTTGCTCGGTTTGACGCATCAAAGCACCTGCATCTGGGATGCCTTGCGCGCTTGCACCGACTGCCATCAGCACAGCCACTGCAGCGTAAGAAGGGGTTTTATGGCGCATGCGAACTCCTCAATATCAGATGCCTGAGACAGGCAGAGCATAGCGCGGCTTTGACTTAAAGACTAATCTTGCACGGCCTTCTTCTTAAACATCTCAGGCAGATTGCACTCGGCCAATTCAGATTCAAGTTGGGCATCGCCCACGATGTATTCGCCACGTTTGGCAAAGTTGGCTTTCAGGCGCTGGCTGTAGACCTCTGACACATTTCCCACGTTGCGCTGCACAGTTTTCATCGTGTCCTTGCTCTTTAGCCCCCGTTTTTTGTCAGTTTCCCGTTCATTGGCTTCTGACAAAACCATGTAATGCTGAGCCAGGCTCTCAAAATCCTGAGCTCCCTTTTTCTGCCCTTTGCGCTGTAAAAGTGCCGATACATTGAGTTGCAAGGCGGCGCAGCGGTTATATAAATAAGACAAGCGGGTTGGGTCTTTGTAAGACTGGTACTGAGCCCGCACGTCGTCGAACGTGGACAACTCAGCACCTTGGGCGTTTTGCGTCAGCGCCAGAAGCAACAAAAGAATTGGATGGTGACTTTTCATATTTGATAGCGATACTGTCAATTTTTATTGGCACGCGATTTGCTTAGTCAAGGGTATTGATTAATAGGAGTGAACCATGTCAACAAACCAATACCTTTCAGGCGCAAAGCTCACCAGTTTCACACTGAGTGAACTCACACAAGCAGCAGACATGCTGGAAGCCTCGGGCCGCTACGAAGAGGCGATTGACCTCTATCGCCAGTGGCTCAAGCACAGCCAAGACGAGCGTAAGCACGTGGCTTGGTTCAATTATGGCTGGTTGTTGCAAAAGCAAAACCTGTTTAGCGATGCTGCCAATGCCTACAACCAACTGACCGACGACTACGCCAGCTATTTGTCAGGCCACTCCGCTGCGGCTTAAGGCCCAATCCCCAAAAAACTACCGCGCCTCCCGGTAGTTTTTTTGCATTGCTCAATTTGTTTACATAACATTAATCGTATTTCTACCGCGATTGATAAAAATATGATTTCGATTCGGAAATGAAAAAAGGACTTAGATTTCTCTAAGTCCTTTTAAGATTTTTTGGTGGGACCAGCGGGGGTCGAACCCACGACAAACGGATTAAAAGTCCGCTGCTCTACCAACTGAGCTATGGTCCCATCACGCTTGATATTCAACCTAAGTTTCGTACCCTGCGAAGCCTAAAA
>JACCDT010729444.1_pt1 | contig 14654 bp, 8 predicted proteins | sample 7446291 | NCBI WGS metagenome assembly JACCDT01 (sample SAMN15323446, study PRJNA562643) | freshwater metagenome | isolation source: river surface water | place: USA:Blue River Watershed | collected 2017-08-17
CCCACGATCCCCTCTCCTGATGCAATCTTACTAGTCAACACCTTCAAATCATTGGTGATTTCTACCAAATTCTGATTGTTCACCTGTAAGGTTTCCATCATTTTATCGGTATCCAATGGCATGATGGCTTCCAATCGATCCCCTTCCTCTACCGGAGGATAATCGGTAGTACCTCCATAAATGACGATGATTTTATTTCCGATCAAACCATCTGAACTGATGGTCGCTTTGGAGTTTTTACGAATAAACTCAACCACTTTCTCTTCGACATTCATTTCCACTTCTACTTGGGAATCTCCGAAGAAGTTGATTTTCCTTACAGTGCCAATTTTTACTCCTGAAAACCAAATGTTATTTCCTGGCTGAAGTCCCCCAACATCGTCAAAAACCGCCTTGACATGGATAGCTTTCACAAATTTTTTCTGCTGCCCACCCAAGGTCATGATGCCTAAGACAAGTATGACTATGCCTATGAAGACAAAAAGGCCAACTAGTACGGATCGTTTATTTTCTTGGTTCATGAGTTGATAAAATTATAATCGTAAAAAGATTTAATTCGCTGATCTTCAGCATGCGGAAAAACCTCTTCAAAGGTTCCTAAGGCTCTAAATTGCCCATCCAAAAGCACTGCCATGCGATCTCCTGTCTGCTTGGCACAAGCCAAGTCGTGGGTGATGACTATAGAACTGGTCTTGTACCGTTCTCTCACCTCGTTGATTAGGTTGTTGATGTCCACGCAGGTGATGGGATCCAATCCAGCCGTAGGTTCATCGTACAACATGATTTCAGGATTGAGTACTAAGGTTCGAGCAACACCAATCCGCTTTTTTTGTCCACCTGAAAGCTCAGACGGCATTTGATTGATTGTTTGTGGTAGCCCCACTGCATCCAGAAGATCCTCTATTCGAAGCGCTATTTCTTTTTTTGTGAGATTCTTAAAATTCCTAACCAAAGGGAATTCCATGTTTTCGCGAACAGTCATGGAATCATACAAGGCTGAGTTCTGAAAAGAGAAACCAATTTTTAGCCTCATGGCATTCAATTCCCGAACACCAAGCTTAGAAATCTCTTTACCCAAGACTTCCATATTGCCACTATCCTGCCGCAAAAGACCCACCATAATTTTGATTAGTACGGACTTTCCAGTGCCAGACCGACCCAAAATCACCAAATTCTCCTCACGGAATAAATCCAAATCCACTCCTTTCAGCACCTCCAGCTCACCAAAGGATTTATACAAGTTTCGGACTTCCACCACTTTTTCTCGATTCCCCATGGCTATTTAATCCGGAATAGGTTGATGATTTGAAGCGAAAGTAGCTCCTCAATAAAAATGAGGAACATAGAAAGAACAACAGCAGCATTAGCTGCTTTTCCCACCCCTTCTGTTCCTTTAGAAGAGTTGTAGCCTTTATAGCACCCTACCATCCCGATCGTAAATCCAAAAAAGACGGATTTGATGATCGATGCGAATACATCAAGGAAGGTAACCGAACTGAACACCTGCGCAAAAAACGTGGAGATACTGACCAATTCATTTGCGTTTACATTGATAAAGGCACCCATTAAGGCCACAAAGTCGGTGTACATCACCAGTACTGGAATCATGAACGTAGTGGCTAATACCCGAGACACTACCAAAAATTTATAGGGATTGGTCGCGGACACCTCCATGGCATCAATCTGTTCGGTTACTTTCATGGAAGCGATTTCGGCCCCAATGCCCGAACCCACCTTTCCTGCAGCAATAAGGGCAGTAACCAGTGGTCCCATTGCACGAACGATTGCGATGGCAATCAACGAAGGGAGCCAAGAAGTAGCTCCAAATTCGGATAAAGAAGGCCGAGACTGGTTGGTAAACACAATCCCAACAATAAATCCGGTCAATGAAATTAAGGGCAAGGATTCTACTCCGATCCGGTAGCACTGATGAATCACTTCCTTGAATTCGTAAGGTGGTACAAAAACCTCCTGGAAAAATCGCTTGAAGAAATTCCAAGCATCTGCCAATCCCTTGAAGAAGGCATCTATTTTTTTTGAGAAGACATGCTTTCGCGTACCGGACTGTCCTGCCATAGTTGTATTCAGAGATTCAAAAATAAGGAATAAATTCAAAGGATGCGTCAAAAACCAGCATTTGATAGGTCAAAAAATGGAAGGGAAATCAAGTTGGAGCACACCACCAAATATCAAGGATCCCGCAAACCAAACGCCACCTGCTCCCTTCAATAATGTAATCAATCACGGAGGGAGAACTCCTTAATTCAATGACTTTTTCAAACCCAAACCAGATTAAATATTCCGTCTACTTCCTACCTAAAACTACCCGATTCACAAGACGAATTCAGCGTTAAAAAAAGGGGAATACTACTGCATAAAATTAGACTGTTTCAGTAAGTCAACTGCACCTCGCCAAGTCTGCTACATCTGGATTTCACTTGAAAAAATTCAATGCATGGACTACAAACTAGCCTTCGTCACTGCAGAAGAAAAAAGAAGGGTAAATGACTTCAGAAATTTGATTTTTTATTTTTTAGACAATTCTAATTTTTTTAGATAAAACTAATTTAGTCGAGTATAAATGAATTATAGTCAATTTAAATTCAGTGATTTACGAGTATTTTTTGAGAATTTAATTGAACATACATTTATTTCAATTCGAGAGTTAAATGGTTGGCCAACTTTTTCGGTTCAAGAAGGTAGTTTTTCCAAAAACTACTTTATCACTTCAAAAAAAGACCCGAATTCGACTCGCTTTTACTTACTTCTTTCGTACTAACTCAATCAACAACTGGGCCAAAAAAAATACACAATTGGAGACGGATTATCTCCAAATTCTAGTGCATCTACTGAACGCTCCCCTACTCTCTTTTTAATCCAGATCTTGCGTCACAAGCAGGATAGATTGGCTTCAATTTACCTATCTTCCGCACAGCTCCTTGTAGGCACAATAGGTGCATTTTTTCTTGTCTTCCGTTTGATCAAAAGGAACTAGTGGGTTTACGATTTCTTCAAGAAGTCCACGTAGCCCCTGCTCAAACTCCTCCGCAAAATCTCGGTAATCAATTACCTCCGAGCCATCCAATTGAAGGTAGGGATTAAAGTCTGCGGAATAGATTTCTTTGATGTTGATGATTCCTGGTTTGATGGGAAGCTGATTCTCTGGATTCTGGTACTGATAGAAAAAGGCATAGAGGAAAGTTTGCATAGCAGCCTTGTTTCTTTTCTTATCGTCACGATCAAAAAGCGAGTCAATGGAAGCAATCTTCTTGGTATCCTTTCCAGTTTTATAATCCAATAGACGTACGACTGATTCTCGAATATCCATCCGATCGATTACGCCTCCCAGGGCTACTTCTTTAGTTCCCTCCTCTGTTTCAATGCTTAAATGGGCCAGGTGTTCTTTCTCCAAACCAATCACTCTGAACACTCCATTTCGCTGATCATAGGCAAGGACAGCTTCAATGTACTTGGCTAAGACCTCTCGGGCAATCTGCAATTGTCCAGTCAACAAGAGCTCCTCACCTTCCTCTTTTTTGTATAACTCCCGAAATGCCATGTCCACGGCTTTGGGGACTTGGGGCAATAAACGATCGATTTCATGCCCGTCTATATCTCTGAATTCCTCCCCTTCCGGGATTTCGTAGAGTAGCTCAATACCTCTATGTAGGAGTGTACCAAAAGTCATGGGGTCAATCGTGGAGACCAGCTCTTCTTTTTCTTTCAATTCGGCTACATAACGTAGGTAAAATCGTAAACGACAATCCAAATACATATTGAGAGCCGATGCTGAAAACTTCTTTTCTGCTTCTCCTTCACCCGAAGGCCTAACATATCGAGATAAACTCGACAGCATGGCGGGAGTTTTAGCCAGTGTGATGGGTTGGTTTGGCGTTAGATTCACCGGGATCATGACCGATTCTGGCTTTGAAATAGGCAATTCTACCCGCATCTGCTGGATAAAGCGGCTCATTTCACTGGATTTTCCTTGCTCCCCGGCCGTAGTGTAAATTAGGTGCACCTCTTCTGCACGATGCAGCAAGCGATAAAAGGTATAGGCATAAATGGCATCATTTTGCTCTTGAACTGGCAGGCGGAATGCCTTGCGAAGATTCATGGGAATCATGGATTGAATGCCACCTCCCGGAGGAAAGCTTCCCTCATTGACATCGCAAATTAGTACTCGTTTGAAATCCAAATTTCGAGACTCCAATACCCCCATCACTTGCAACCCTTTCAATGGTTCACCTTCAAAAGGCAATTTGAGATCACGGAAAAGCTTTCGGAACAAACTCAGCAAAAATTCGACTTTCAGGGTTTTACTTCCAGTACCACGGAAAATTTCCTTTACTCGATTCAATTGTTTGAAGGCTTGAAACAAGTAACTCTTTTGCGTAGGGTCCTCCTGTAACTCTTTAGCCAAGTGTTCAATAATTGCAAGCAAGTACTCGATTAGCGATTCCCCTGCTACTTTTTGGAAGACCAAACCAAAAAGAGTGTTTTCTTTTCTAACCAATTCTTCGGGTACATCTACCCAGTTTTCTGTTTGGATTTTACTCGCTGCTCCAGCAGCCCATGCCCCATCTGCCCCCTGCAAATAGGAATAAGCCAGCAGGTCCAACACCGGCTTGTGGTAAAAAGTGACCCGACCATCTTTGCGCTTGGCATGCTTTTGCAAATCCAATACTGCATCCAAAAAGGCATAAATCGGCGCATTGCGCATGGGGTACCCCATGGTCACATTGAGTTTGGTAATCACCTCTGGAAGCTGATGCAAAACTGGGAAAAGCAATTGCTCATCGGGAAGAATAATAACCGTCTCCTCCAACTGCTCATTCGGCCCTACTTGTTCCAGCAGCTTACCCACCAGGTTGGCCTGATTAATTTTTAAGGGGATTGCATGCGTATGGATTTGCCTAGACTTCCTTTGAATTTCAGCAGGAATTCGTTCAGGGAATGTTTTGCCTAATATTGGGTCTTTGATGTAATCTCTGAAAAACAATCCTGCCTCTTGCAATCGATCGGATAGATAATAGGCATCCACATCCCAAAAAATCTTGGCTCCAAAAGCCGAAATGAAATGAGTGATGATTTTTTCTTCAGCAAGTGTAAAGGCATTAAAACCAATAAAAACAACCTGTTTATCGGGGTTAGGAATGGAACTGGTATTTCCAGCCACCTGACGATACAATTGCCCCCCATAGGCCATTCCAGAAGTCTGCAGTCGCTCCTGAAATCTTTCGTAAAGCGAGCCTAAGATTTGCCAAAACTTGAGGAAACGCTCTTTCTCTGTTTCATTCTGACGCTCAAAGGCCTTCCAAAACTGTGCAATTAGCGCCCACTGCTCTTCGGTCAGGAAGCTCAGATCCGACTCGTATTCCTTAATTTCTGCCAGGTGTGCATAGACCTGCTTTACGGGAGCCAAAAATTGATCCAAGTCATTGAAATCTTTTAGGATCAACTCTCCCCAATGAAAAAATCGATCAAAAGGCTCAGGATCTTTTTGTAAAGTCCGGTACGCTTCATAGAGTTCAAAAACCAAGGTAAGGTCATCCGTAGGCGTATTTCCTGCCAATTGATACACAAGCTGCTCAATGGTCACGACTTCCGGCATCCACACGGGTTGCTGAATCAATTCCCCCAAGTACTTGGTGAAAAATAATCCTGCACGACGGTTGGGCAGCACCACCCGCAGATCTTTCAAATCCCTTCCAGAGTCTAGAAGCTGTTGGGCTGTTTCTTTCAAAAAAGGGATCATAGCGCAATAATTTCAGTAGGTTCAAGGTAACAGAGGTATCCTTTGACTGGGAGTTGGGTCAAGCTCTTGACCAATTCCATGTATTCGTATACCTGATGCGCATGTGATTCGCGCTTGACTCCAGTTTTGAAATCAATCACGAGGGCCTCATCTTTCCCAATCAAAATCCGATCCGGACGCTTTTGAGCACCTCCAGGGACTAAAATCCCCTGTTCGGTCAGCGTAGGCAAATTCGGATCAAACCAAGCTTTTACTTGTGGTAAGGCAAAAAGCTGTGCTAACTTTTGATGAATCTCCAAAGCGATCGCTTCTTCCCATCTTCCTTCAAACGTGTATTTCCGAACTAGCTGGATGGCATCCTCCAGTCCCTTTGCTTCAGCCAAAATGTCGTGAATGATGACCCCAAAATCTCGCTGCTCGCGCGCTCGAATGCCTTCGGGGGAAAAATCCCAGGGGTAGGTTTTGGTTTGCAGTTTGGTCTTCCAATCCATGCAATCCCAGCGAAGGGAAGGAACTGCTGATCCTGCTATATTTTCCTGTTTCTCGGCTTTAGGCCATTCTCCCCAAGCGAAAGTCAAGGTATCTGGATTCCAAGAGGAAGCAGATTCTTCCATGAATTTGAATCCTCCCGAAAACAAGGAATATAGGAGGTTTCCTGTTCGAGTAGGGGAAATTTCTTTTTTAGTTTTTGAGATCGAATAGGTTCCAAATCCAAAAAAGGCTTCTTCTGCCCGAGTAAAAGCTACATACAGCATGTTGAGCGAATCCAAATAGGACAAGCGAATCTCCTCGTTGTAGGCACCTGCGAAATGACTATTTTTCAATAAGGTTTGGTGAGTCAAAGGAACCACCGTAGGTACGCCCAGTTCAGTTTCAAAGGGTGCCCACAATACCGGTGCTTGAAGCCCGGAAGACACAATTCCCCAATCCATAAAAGGCATCACCACTACCTTGAATTGAAGTCCTTTGGACTTATGGATGGTCAAAATCCGCATCGCGTCGTGGTCCTCCGGGATTTTCACGGTCCGCTTATTCTTATTCAGCTCCCACCAATCCAAAAAGCCAAGTAAGTCTGCTCGATTCTTTTTTATGTAATCAAAAACCGCCTCTTTAAATCCAGAGACATAGCTCAGGTCTTGTTGCTTTTGGGTTAAGCCGAGAAAAGTAAGGCCCTGCTCTACCAATTCAATCAAAGGCATCTGTTGAAAACTTGCTTGCCTAGCTACTAATTCTTGTTCCTTCTCCAGCAATTCAATCGGCAATCCCTTAACAAAGAATAGCTCGTGACTCAACGGAATTCCGTGAACCAAAGCATAGTATTGCCAAAGGGTTTTTAATGCTACCCGATCAGAAGGATCACTTAGGTAGGTTAAAAAGCCAACTACACACTTGACAGCAATGGATTTATCGATAAACAGGGACTCTTCAGAGAGTACATCAAAGCGATAATCCGAGGATGCCAAATCCCGCTGCAACTCCATCATTCGGTCGGCCAAAATCGCTCCCTGTACATTAGTCCGTACCAAAAAGGCGATGTCCCGCAAGGCATAGCCCTGGTCCTGCAATTGCATGACCAAGGCTGGAAGTTTTTCTAAAACTTCCAGCTCTACCCCCTCTTCTTCCTCATTCTCTTCTTCTTGGGTCTTTTCAGTAGTGCTTTTTTCTGCAAATTCAAGATGTATTTTACCTTGAAATGCAGCTTCCTTTTTCTTTTTAGGAACATCCTGTGCTACCCCTTCAAAGGCAAGCGATAGCCTATTCTCAGGGTCTAACTCATACTTATATTCCATGCCCCGCTCCATCAATCCAGGTAATTGCTGGAAAACGGCGTTATTAAATGCAATGATACCTGGCAAACTGCGGTAATTGACGCTGAGATTCTTGACTTCAACAAAATCTGGATGAATTTGGTCTTGTACTTCAGAAAGCAAAAGTTCCAATTTTCCTCCTCGCCAACGGTAGATGGATTGCTTCACATCTCCCACCAATAGATTGGTGTTTCCTGAAGCCAAGGAGTTTTCCAACAATGGCTTGAAGCTCGACCATTGAAATTCGGAGGTATCTTGAAACTCGTCGATCAAAAAATGTTGATACTGGTTTCCGATTTTTTCATACAAAAACGGGGCTTCATTTTCCCGAGTAATCTCTGCCAAAAAATCATTCACATCTGAAATCAGTAAAATCCCTTCCTCATCTTTTAGATCGCGTAATTCCAAAAGGAGATTTCGAAAAACCCCAAAAGCATTCAGATTCTTTTGTAGGGAAGTAAACGTATTCCATTCCTTCACCTTTTGCGGCCAAGAAAGAAGCAAATCACCCAATCCAGCTGCAAAAGCCCCGCGAATTGCTGTCTCGTGTGGGGATTTATTGGTGTACCAACTACTTACCTCGGGTAAATCCCGTAGCATAATTGGGGTAAGTTCCGGAAAAGGCATCTTTGGATTACCCAGGGCTCCAAAACGCTTTGCAAAACTGTTACTCCCTCCCTTAAAATCTGTCCAATCTAATCCAAAGCTTAGTCGGATGTCCTCTGCCTGTTGGGCTTGGGTTTTACTTTCCGCAATTAAATGTTGACGAACACGAGAAATCTGTCCTTTGAGCTCAGGTAAAAAACCCTCCTGACCCACACTTTCCTGAAAAATTGCTCGGAATGCTTTGAACCGCTCCTGAAAAATCTCCTTTCCAAGCCCTTTGATCCCTTCACGAATGTCCCATGACTTTCCATCCAACAACTGCTCCTCGGCATAAGCTATCAGCCAACTTCGCAAGGAAGTATCGTCGGCAACTTTTTCTACAATTCGGTCCACCAATTTGTCCAAGACCGCATCGGTATCCATTTCCAAGTCAAACTTGGCTTGCAAATCCATTTCACGTGCAAAAGAGCGGATTACCTTTTGAAAAAAGGAATCGATGGTGCTCACCGCAAAATGACCATACCCATGCAGAACATGAAGAAGTGTCATTCGGGCACGATCCATCAATTGCTGCGCATCCAAACCTAGCTGATTCATTAATTCTTGATCTAAGAATTCAGCTGGATTGACCCCTTGGCTCAATCGCTCCAATTCCTCCACAATACGCTCCTTCATCTCCTGAGTAGCCTTATTGGTGAAGGTCACTGCAAGAATCTGCCGATACCCTGATTGCGGATTTCTCAACGCCAGCTTGAGGTATTCCAAGGTAAGTGTGTACGTCTTCCCTGAACCTGCTGAAGATCTGTAAAGTAGAAAGGGTTTTGCCATAGAAAAAAATTCAATTCGAATATAGGAAACCCATGACGCAATCCATTTGTGGACGCCGATTTTTGACAAGGATTGTCAATCTTAGAAAAAACAAGAAGCTGAGTGAAGCCTAATTTTGAACTAGCGCTTTAAGGCATACCACAAAATCTCAATGGGATGCAAAGCTTTTCTACCCGTACCATCTGCAATCTGATGTCTACAGGAGGTTCCGGGAGCTGCAATCAGCGCATCCACCTCAGCCTTGCGTACTGCAGGAAAAAGGACCAATTCCCCCACCTGCTGAGAGACCTCGTAATGCTCTGCCTCATATCCAAAAGATCCGGCCATGCCACAGCAACCACTAGGAATGGTTTCTACCACATAATTGACTGGAAGTGAAAGAATCTTTTGAGTCCAAGAAAGCGAGGAAAGCGCTTTTTGATGACAGTGTCCGTGCAACTTAATTTTTTCCGCACGCGTGGTAAATTCCTCAGGCTTGATATTGCCTGCAGCAACCTCCTTGCCTAAAAATTCATCGATCAGCTGCACATGAAACTTAAGTTTTTTGGCACCCTCCACCCATTCTGGGCCTACAATCCGAGGATACTCATCCCGGAAACTTAAAATTGCGGACGGCTCCAAACCAATAAGTGGCGTATTGCCATCAATCAGTTTCTCGAAAATGCGAACATTGGCTTCAGCATGTTTTTTTGCTTTGAGCAACAATCCCTTGGATAGCGCAGAACGCCCACTTTCTTCATGGTCAACTACCTTGACCTCATAGCCCAGCTTCTTGAGCAAGGAAATGGCCTTGATTCCAATCTGTGTATCGTTGTAATTGGTAAACTCATCTATAAAAAAATACACAGACTTAATCATCTTGGCTGGCGCTGGAAGAATGGCATAGTTGTTTTTATACCATGCACGCAAACTGACCGAACTGATTTCTGGTAGGTTTCGATTGGGAGCTACGCCCAAAAATGCTTTCAATAGCCCACCAGTGAGGGAATTAGTCAATAAAAAGTTAGAAACAACCGGAACCAATGATCCCAATCTGTTCAATTCATTGATGTATGCAAATGCCCTAGATCGCAAAGGTATCCCGTGAGTTTTCTGGTATTGGTACAAAAACTCAGCTTTCATACTCGACATGTCCACATTGGAAGGACATTCGGCAGTACATCCCTTGCAGCTCAAACACAAATCCAAAGCTTCTTTGATCTCTGGATGATCAAAGGCATTCTCTTTTTTATCAAGGGTTAGAAATTCACGTAGCGTATTGGCACGTCCACGAACGGAATCCCGTTCATTTCGCGTAGCCATGAATGAAGGGCACATGGTGCCTCCTGAACCTGGAAGTTTACGACAGTCACCAGAGCCGTTGCACTTTTCAGCCAGTCTCAGAATCCCTCCTGCTGCTGAAAAATCAAAAACAGTCTCGGGTTCCGGAGTATGCATGCCAATCTCGTAGCGAAGAAACTGGTTCATCGGAGCAGCATCTACAATTTTCCCAGGGTTAAAAATATTCAAAGGGTCCCAGGTGTACTTGATTCGGCGAAAGAGTTCGTAATTCTTTTCTCCCACCATCAAGGGGATAAAGGCGGCACGCACGCGTCCATCCCCATGCTCCCCAGAAAGCGATCCCTGGTACTTTTTGACTAGTTTAGCAGAGGCCAGAGAAATCTGATAGAACTCCTCCACATCTTTGGCCTTTTTCAAATCCAGAATAGGTCGCATGTGAATTTCTCCAGCCCCAGCATGTGCATAATGGACTGGACTTTGGTTGAATCCCTCCAAAATGCCATCCAATTCATCGATGTAATCTGCCAGATCTTCAATATCCACCGCCGTATCCTCAATACAAGCTACTGCTTTAGGGTCCCCAGGAATATTTCCAAGAAGACCTAATCCTGCTGCCCGTAAGGCCCAAGCAGAAGCCACCTTTTCTGGTTCAATAATCGGATAAGCGTAACCATAACCAGCTGCCTTCAAGTCAGCCACCAAGGCCTCTCCTTTTGCCATGGCTTCTTCCAGCGACTTTCCTCGAAACTCGATCATCAACAGGGCTTTTGGATCACCCTCCACGAAATAGCGATTTTTGGAATACTCGATACTTTCTTTGGTGCAGTCTAGAATGATTTTATCCATCAACTCCACAGCCGTCACCTCATGCTTCATTGCCACCTGGGCAGATTTCATGCTTTCGTGAATGGATTCAAAATGAGCCGCCACCACAATTTCTATGGGGTCCGGAAGTGGATCCAAGCTCAATTTAATCTCGGTGGTAAAGGCCAAGGTACCTTCGGAACCCGCCAAGAGTTTGCAAAAATTAAAATTAGCAGTTCCCTCAAACTGGGAAGCTTTCAGCAATTCGTCTACTGCATAACCCGTATTGCGGCGATGGATGGATTTTTTGGGAAATTGCGCATGAATTTCTGCTCGTGTCTCGGGCTGACTTAGTTCCTCCCAAACCTGTCGGTAAAGTTTACCTTCCAAATCTTTTTGCCCACACTTTCGCTTAAAATCTTCAGCAGAAAGTTCTCTGAACACCACCTTTTTCCCATCACTGAGAATGGTATTGAGTGAAATTACTTTATCACGGGTTACCCCGTACACGATTGAGGTAGTACCTGAGGAATTGTTACCCACCATCCCCCCAATCATTGCTCGATTGGCAGTAGAGGTAATAGGCGAGAAAAATAGCCCATAGGGCTTCAAGAAGCGATTCAATTCATCACGTACCACACCAGGTTGCACCCGTACCCAACGCTCCTTTACGTTAATTTCAAGAATCTGATTGAAGTGAGTAGATACATCTACCACGATGCCATTGCCTACACATTGCCCAGCGAGTGAGGTACCTGCGGTCCTTGGAATCAAGGAAGTTCCATTTTCAGAAGCAAAGGCGATTAATTTCTGAATATCCTTCTCAGTCTTTGGAAAAGCTACAGCCAGAGGAACCTCTCGATACACCGACGCATCGGTCGCATAGAGGGTTTGGGTGAGTCTATCCCATTGGAGTGTACCCTCCAATTGGGTCGCTAAAGTTTCTAAAAAAGGAATCAGGTTGGGGTGGTCTGAAGGCATGCTCAAAATTAACTTTCTGAAGCTAATTTTCATGAGCAACCACTAAAAATATACCTCGAAAAAATGAGATTTTGCAAGAACAAGTGAATTTGGAAAATCAAATTCTTGGTTAAGTAAGGCAAAGCAAAAGAATGGTCCGGGAGGTGAATTACCTGTAATTCAAAAAAAGCCCAAATCTAAATTGGGCCTAAATCTCTTTTTTATCGAAAAGGTGAGTCCTTTTCCTTCGCCATCTGATTGTAGACGATGCCGTCCAGGATTCCCGGAATCCATTTGTTTAAGAATACGGCCAATTTCCCTTGTGCAGTCAACACCAAATCTCGCTTTCTTTTAGTCGTAGCCTGAAGGATACGGGTGGCCACTTCTTCTGAAGTCATCATCTTGGATTCATCGCGAGGAGATTCTCCTTGGGAACTCCCATCTGCAGTCAGTGCCGTATTTCGAATATTTGAGGCAGTAAATCCTGGTGCTACGACCAAGACATGTACCCCTTTTTTCATCACTTCGGTACGCAAGGATTCAAAGAACCCATTCATTGCATACTTGCTTGCCGTATAGGCCGTACGCGCAGGGGTTCCCCGATAGCCATTGATCGAAGAGATCCCAATGATGGAACCCTTACTTTCCAAAATAGCAGGCAAGCAGTATTTGGTGGCATAGACGGTTCCCCAGAAATTGGTGTCCATCACCTTGCGAAATACCTCCAAGTCCAAGTCCTGAAACAGGGCCCGCATGGAAATACCTGCATTGTTGATTAAAATGTCAATTCGTCCAAAACGAGCTAGGGCTTCCTCGGCCATTCGCTTGTTATCGGCTTCAGAACCAGCATCTGCCAGGATGGGGAGTACGGTGAGATTCATCGCCTGAAGTTTGGCAGCAGTAGCCTCCAACTTTTGCGCATTCCTTCCCGTAATCACCAGTTTCGCCCCGGCGGCTCCAAATACCTCCGCGCAGGCTTCCCCAATTCCTGAAGTGGCCCCTGTAATGACCACCACTTTATTCGTATAGCTCATATCCGACATTTGCCCATAAAGATAGAAAAATGCCTAGAAACAATGCGGATTGGGAAAGTATTGAGAAAAGAGCCCCCTCCTGGACTAACTGGATAGTCCAATTCCCTACGTTTTTCCTAATTTTACGGCCATGTCCCGAAAAATGAAACATAAGGTCATCAGCCAATTGACCATTGAACGCATCGCTACCGAAGGCAAATGCCTCGGTTACCACGAAGGCAAAGTAGTATTTGTATCCAATGTCGCTCCAGGCGATGTGGTCGATGTGCGAATCACCAAAGGTAAAAGTTCCTTCATGGAAGGGGAAGCCGTTCATTTTCATAGGTACTCCAAGGACCGAATCGAACCCTTTTGCGCTCACTTTGGCACCTGTGGTGGATGCAAGTGGCAGCACATCACCTACGACCTACAACAAGAATACAAAAGACAGCAGGTAGTGGACCAGTTTCAGCGGATCGCCAAGGTTCCCATTCCAGAAGTGGCTCCCCTACTCGGTTCGGTACAAACCCAATACTACCGCAACAAACTGGATTTTACCTTCTCCAACTCCCGCTGGTTGACCCGCGAGGAAATCAACTCCGACCAAGAGTTTGAACGAAATGCCTTGGGTTTCCACATTCCCAAGATGTTTGATAAAATCATCGACATTGAACATTGCTACCTCCAAGGGGGGATTTCCAATGACGTACGGAATGAACTGCGCCAATTTGCCCGCCAAGAAGGGTTAAGTTTCTATGCCATTCGGAACCAGGTGGGATTGCTGCGCAACCTCATCATCCGTACAACAAGCACCCAACAGACCATGGTCATCGTTCAATTTGGAGAAAATGACCCGGAGTCAATTTCTAAAGTAATGGACTTTTTGAAGGGCCGTTTCCCCGAAATCACCTCCCTATTGTACGTAATCAACACGAAAGGCAATGAAACCTTCCATGATTTGGAATTGGTGACCTATTCGGGATTGCCCTACATCGAGGAGGAAATGGAAGGACTGCGATTCCGAATTGGACCGAAATCCTTCTACCAAACCAATTCCGCCCAAGCCTACGAACTGTACAAGGTAGTTCGTGATCAGGCCCAACTGAAAGGAAATGAGGTGGTGTATGACTTGTACACGGGAACGGGTACCATTGCCAATTTTGTAGCCAAACAAGCCAAACAAGTAATTGGCGTGGAATATGTGGAAGCGGCCATTGAAGATGCCAAACTCAATTCCAAATTGAACGGTATAGAAAACACGCTATTCTATGCTGGGGACATGAAGGATATCCTGAACGATGAATTCATGGCAACTCATCCCAAGCCAGATTTGATCATCACCGATCCTCCACGTGCAGGAATGGACGAGAAGGTCATCCAGATGCTGCTTCGGATTGCTGCTCCCGTGATTGTGTATGTTTCCTGCAATCCTGCTACCCAAGCACGTGACCTGGGTTTGTTAGGAGAGCTTTACCAGGTAGATCAAGTCCAGCCTGTGGACATGTTTCCACAAACCTACCATGTTGAAAATGTTGTACGCTTAAGCCTTAAGCCATGATCTCAGATTTTAATGACCCCGAATTGAGTGGCAAATAC
>JACCDT010473532.1_pt1 | contig 14644 bp, 3 predicted proteins | sample 7446291 | NCBI WGS metagenome assembly JACCDT01 (sample SAMN15323446, study PRJNA562643) | freshwater metagenome | isolation source: river surface water | place: USA:Blue River Watershed | collected 2017-08-17
ACTCAAAGGTGGTGATTAACCACCCAAGAGCTTCATCACCGACTGCTGGCTGGTGTTAGCTTGCGCCAGCACCGCCGTTGCGGCTTGTTGCATGATTTGCGTCTTGGCCAAGTTGGTTGACGCTTGTGCGTAATCTGCATCCTCAATCTGGCTGCGGGAGGCAGACAAATTCATCGACACATTGGTCAAGTTGGTGATGACATGATCCAATCGGTTCATGATGGCACCCATGGTGGCGCGTGTGGCGTTGATACGGTCCATCACCACGTCAAGCTTGGTCAATACAGAGGTTGCACCTTCGCGGGTATTGATGCGTGCACTGCGAGAGTCCACGTTTAAGTCCACGTCACCGGTGATTTCGCTGGTGATCGAACCGTTCTTGCCGAAGTCAGCTAAATCAATCGTGATCATCTGATTGGCGCTAGAGCCCACTTGGAAAGCCATGCGGCCGACCTTGGGAGGATCCATCGCAGCGCTAGACTGGCCACCATAACTGCCCACTTGGAAACCCAAGGCTGAGAAATTACTGGTGGAGCTGAAGCCGTCCACACCTGTTGTGATGGTGAATGGCTTGCCTGTTGCACGCAGCTTGTCCATCTGATCTGAAGGAGGAGCTCCCACAGGAGAAGGAATACCTTGCGGTAAAAGTGCGGGATCTGATGTCAAACGCACAGTGCCATACAAAGTTTTAGCTGTTGTAGATTCAACCGTTGCTTTGTGAATACCAATCACATCGTTGTTACCCACGCTGTTCGCGGTGTCATGTGTAATGTTGATGACCACGGGATCGCCTGCACCGTCCAAGCCTGCATTGGCTCCCGTGAGAGTAAAGCCTGTACCCGCCATTTGAGAAGTAAACGTCAGATCAGTGCCTGTCAACTCAATGCCCAAGTTGGTGATTTCACCCGCTTCGACCAATGCATCCAGACGTGCCTTAAACAAATCGGCCGTTGTCGTCGTGCCATCCCCTTCAACTGTGATCACTTCACCGTTGAGACGAATGCTGGCGGTTTCGCCCGTATCTAAAGTGCCAGTGACGCTCATTGTCGACTTTTGCGCCACTGAGCCGCCTTTGTCCAAGCCGAAGCTTGCCGCAGACAAACCAGGAACGCTGGAGTCATACCAAACCGACATATTGCGACCATCTGAACTCAGAGTCAGTGCGCCCTTGTCGTTGATCTGGGCCGTGACGCCATGTGTGCCTGTGCGCTGGTTAATGGCATGAGCCACGTTCTCTAAACGTGACTGCAGACCATCTTTCACTGGGTCCAAATACACCGACACTTCCACGCCGTTGAGGAACAAGGAATACTGACCAGCCTTGGTAGGTGAGTTAGCAGTCGTCGTCAATGTACTCTCGCTGACGGCAGGATTTGCCAAAGCGCGTACACCTGTTTCATTAGATTGAGAGTTGATGGCGTTCGCCAAAGCGATCGCGCTTGATGATTTGTCGCTGCTCGTGTTGATGCCGCTCGACAACAAATCGTCTGCAGGTGTGGTGGCACGAATCTTCACACCGTTGATCATCAAATCGTTGCTTGTCAACGACTTGAAAGGTGCTGGGGTGTTCGGCACAACCGTGTTGAAGTTCATGCCGCCGCCCTGATCAGGGTATGTGGCAGACATCTTGAATGGAATGCCTGGCTCATTGGCCGTCAAATGCAGATCACCCACAGAATCACCCGCAGTAGCAGTCACGCCCAAGGCTGCTGCTTTTTGGTTGATGGCTTGCATCAAGCCATTGCGGATGTCGGTTGCAGTCTTGATGGGGCCGTTTTGAACATCGGCTGTTACAGAGAACTGCGTGCCATTGACTGTCACCGTGTAGGCGCCATCAACCACGCCAGTCACCTTAACACTCTCCACTTGCGACAAAGCGGCAGTGACAGCTGGACGCGCTGCCGTGTTAAACACTGACTCATTCTTGCTGTAGTTGCCGACCGAGAAGCCGGTGTTAGCCACATTACCGCGTGAGCTCAGGATGACAGGTGCTTGAATTTTGGATTCCAAAGAAATGGTGGAAGCCTGCACACCCTCGCGCATACCAATGCGTTGACCGAATTCTTTGTCGTTAGTTTCAAAATGGATTTCGATGTTGCGACCGTCCGCAGCTACCAAGGTGATGCCTTGTGTATCTGAACCTGTGTCAATGGCACGCACACCGGTTTTGTCAGAGATCATGTTGATCGCACGCACGGTGTTGGCACGTGTGTCACGTGGGTTGTTGAACACCGAGTTGATTTCTGCGCTGGCATAACCGTTGATCATCACCACACCCTTCACCACGGAAGAACCGGTCATGGCTTGGCCCGTCACGATGTTCTCGTTGACCTTGGCAAACACGCCTGTGCCTTCAACCGAAGTCAAGTGTGGAATGGTGGTCTCGACCAAAGGCGTCAAACCTGTAGGCAATTTATCAATTTGCATATTGGCCACGTCGCCCTCGTTTTCCGAGAACTTCACGGTCACCATGCTGCTGCCAGGCTGGTAGCTCACCACACGACCTGTGTTGGCGGCAAACAAAGAGCTGGCTTGCAATTGAGTAGCAATTGCACCAGCAACAGCGCTGCTGGTGTTTTCTTTGGTGGTCAAACGCACAGTTACGCCTGCCACAGTGATGTCACGCGGCAAATCGGCAGCCAATGGGGCGCCGGTGAGTGTCAGCGTTTGAGTCTCACCCGTGGTGATGCCAGACGTCACTGCTTTGCGGTTGATCGCAGCAGCTTTGGCGATCGCACTGCCTGCGGCGTTGCCTGCGGGTGACAATAAATCGTCAGCGGCATAAGACTGGCCAATTGGCACGTCATTGATGACCAAGTCACCATCAAACATGGCGGGAATGCCGCCTTGCACATCGACAGAGACTTTGAAATCACGCAAACCTAGGCCCAAGCTGGCAGTCTCACCATCGGCTGTTTTAAAGGTGTAGCTCAAATCACGGGTCATCACCTCGCGGTTACGACCCTGATCCACGCTGAACGTGACCATGCCTGTCGACGGGTGCACCACACCCACCAATGGAATTTCGTTGTTGCGGTTGTCCACAAACTTCGCTACCACTTGGCCTGTCGAAGTCAGAGACATCGACACGGCGCCGCTTTGTGCGAATGCACCGTCTACACTGCTCCACTTTTCTTCAACGGTAGATACCACCGATTTGAATTCGCTTGTTGCAGCAGTGATCGTGGGGCCACCTGTGGCTGGCGTATCGATTGACACCACATTGGCAAGACCTGTCAGAGGGTCGATTTGGCTGCTGTTAAATGTCACGCTGAGTTGATAGCCTGCCACTTGGACATCCGACACCGTACCACCGATGTTGGTATTTGTGGAATCCAACATGCTTGCAATATTGGCTGCTGTTTCTGTACGTCCAAATGTGATGGTGATCGCACCAGTGTCTGGATCTGCAGCCACGTTGCGGCCATCAGCAGCGGTGAAACCGTTCAACTCCAAAGTCGCTTTGACTTTTTTGCTGAAGTTTTGAACGCTTGCCACGTCCTCGGCTGTCAAGTCGACATCAACACCTGCCACCTTCACGGTGGTATTGGCATTTGGCAGAGGCGAGGGCAATTCAATCTTCGAAATTTGTGGTGCGTTTTCCACGTCGATGCTGTCGACGTCAATTTTTTGGGCAATACCCGTTTTGAGCTGTTGCAACACATCATTCATGTTGTTTGCACCGCTCACATTCACAGTGATAGGTTGAGAGTCACCCACGGTGATGGTGTAGTCGCCGTCAGCGGCTGTACCGTCAAACTTGAAGATCTGTGTTTCCCCCGCTTCCACACCCGTGACTTCACGCTTGGTGGTGGGGCTCACAAACACTTGGCCGAATTGGCTAACAGATGTCGACTTATAGACAGGCATCTCGCCTACGCGCTCGCCAGCTTCACCTGTCAAAACGGGGAACCCGTTCCACTCAGTGCTTTCGGCGATGTGCACGATTTCTTGCTTGAGCTGTTGAAATTCCAAGTCAAGGTAAGAGCGCTGCGCGTTGTCGTTGGTGTCGTTCACCGCTTGAATGGCCAACTCACGCATGCGTTGCAGCATGTCGGTGATTTCGTTGGTCGCGCCTTCAGCGGTTTGAATCAGGGTGATTGCGTCGCCTGCATTGCGCACCGCTTGGTTCAAGCTGCGGATTTGATGCGTCATGCGTGTGGCGATGGCCATACCTGCTGCGTCATCGCGAGCCGAGTTAATGCGCTTGCCTGTCGACAACTGCTGCATAGCCACGGATTGGCTTCTCTCAGTCGAGCGCAAGGCCGCCTGTGAGAACAATGCTTTGACGTTGGTATTGATAACTGCCATGTTTTTCTCCTGCCCGATACGGGTCAATCAAATTTCCAATGAGCAAAGCAGATACCGTGCCAACTTGTTTTCCGACAACTTGAGGGGTTCTGAAAGAAATATTTACCCTAAGTGGCAAGTATTCAAGCGGCAAAGCGGCAAGGAAATGGCGGCAAAACGGCAATGGCTTGCCGTTTTTTAGGTGCAGATAGCGTTTTTTGTAAATAGCAGCATTTATCCCTTATATAGGCGCGAATCTTGCATCAGTAGTGTCGAGTACTCAACACACACTTGAAAAAGTTCGTTCCACTATGACAAACGGTATCAATTCTTCGCTCAATAACACGCTAAGTAGCTACGCCTACGCCAGCGTGCAAATGGGCTCGCCTGCGCCAAGCTTCGGAACGACCACTGATATATCAGGTTACAGCTCCGCACAGATTGCCGCTTTGACCGCCAGCCAAGTGGGCGCCCTCACCACTGCGCAAACTGCTTCTATTAGTACAGGTGCCTTGGCAGGCTTTAGCGCCCGACAAATTCAGGCGCTGCCCACCGCCAACATTGCCACTTTTGGCACAGACCAAATTGCCGCTTTGAGCACCGACCAGCTCAACGCCATGCGCGCCACACAAATTGGTGTGATGACCAGCGCCCAAATCAATGCACTTACCAGCACGCAGCTGGCGGGCATGCGCGACAGCCAAGTGGCCGCCTTCAACAGCCAACGCATGGGCTCGATAGACACCAGCGTGCTGCAAAACATGACGGCTGGACAAATCCAGTCGATGACTACCTCGCAAATCATCAGTTTGATCGATACCCAGCTGGCCGCCTTGGGCACCGCCCAAATTGCCAGCATGAAGGCCACACAAATCAAGGCCATTGAAACCCGAGACTTGTCAGGCCTGACCACGGGCCAAATGGTGGCCCTGACCTCTACCCAAGTGGGCGCTTTTTCAACCAACCAATTGGCAGCCCTCAGTGCAGGCCAAATGGCCGCCATTGAAACGCAAGACATGTTGGCCTTGTCTGGCAAGCAAATGGCCACGCTCAGCGCCACCCAAGTGGCGGGCTTGACCACCACCCAAGTGGCCAATTTGCGCCCCAGCCAAATTGCCGCCCTCACCACCGACGCTGTGGCCGCCATGACCGATGCGCAGCTGCAGGCCATGACCGGCAGCCAAATGGGCGCACTCAAAACCGCACAGATTGCGGCCATGACCAGCAGCCAAATTGCCTCTTTGGGCACCGACCAACTGGCAGGCTTGAGCAGCCAACAAATTGGCGCCATCGAAACACGCGATCTGCAAGGCCTGAGCACCACCCAAGTGGCCGCATTAGGTGTGCGCCAAGTGTCTGGCTTCACGGTTGCGCAAATTTCAAATCTATCCACAGCCCAAGTGGCGGCTTTGGAAACGCAAGATTTGGCCGCCCTCAGCCCTACTCAGTTTGGCGCGTTGAGCAACAGCCAAATTCAAGCCTTGAGCACCAACCAAGTGGCCAACCTCAAGAACAACCAAGTGCAAAACTTGGCAGCTTCTAAGGTATCGGCCATGAGCACAAGCCAAGTGGCGGCACTCACCACCGCACAGCTGCAAGTGTTCAACACCGCCCAAATTGCCGCCTTGAGCAGCAGCCAGCTCGGCGGGATTGGCACCGACCAATTACAAAGCTTGAAGCCCGCCTTGATTGGCGCGTTGCGCACCGAAGCGCTTGCCGGTCTGAGCGCCTCACACATGGAGGCGCTAACGCCTAGCCAAATCATTCAGATGAGTTCGCAGCAAATTGCAGCCTTGTCTGATACGCAAATTGCCGCCATCAGCACCACCGACATTGCCGCCCTCACCGGCCGCCAACTGTCGGCGCTGAGTACCAGCCAAATACAGGCTTTGACGACCGATCAGATCGTGGCTTTCAAGCCCTCGCAAATCGTGTCTATTCCTACACAAAGCACAGCGGCTTTGACCACAGAACAAATTGCAGCCTTCACCAACGTGCAGGTGCCGTATCTGACCAACAGCCAAATGGGCTCGCTCACCAGCGACCAAGTGGCGGCCATCACAACAGACCAAATTCCACAGCTCAAGGCGGCACAGCTGGCCGCCATCAGCACCACTGGCTTGGCGGGCTTTGACACCACACAAATAGAAGCCTTCAGCGCCGTGCAAATTGGTGGCCTGCGCACCGAGCAAATTGCTGCTTTCAGCACCGACCAAATTGCCGCCATCGCGGCTGAAGACATTCGCGGCCTGACCCGCCAACAAATGGCTGCGCTGCAGTCTGACCAAGTGGGCAGCCTCACCAGCGACCAAGTGAGCGCCTTCAATGCCACACAAATTGCGGCCATTGAAACGCAAGACCTTGTTGCCTTGTCCACCGACAACATCGTGGCGCTGAGCACCGAACAAATGGGCGCGTTCACCACAGCTCAAATTAACAACCTGACCAGCGACCAAATCGTGGCGCTGGAAACTGAAGATTTGAACGCCCTCAAAGGCACGCAAATTGTGGCCATGGAAACCGGCCACTTTGCGGCCATGACCACCGATCAAATTCAAAGTTTGAGGCCCAGCTTGATCGCGGCCATTGAAACCCGAGACTTGGCGGTGTGGAGCTCAGATCAGTTCCAAGCGCTCACCAGCGACCAGCTACCAGCGCTGACCACCTATCAGTTCAAAAACTTGACAACCGATGCGTTGGTGTCCTTCACCACCGACCAAATTCAAGCGCTGAGCACCAAAGAAATCAGCGTCATGACCGATGCGCAACTGGGCAGCCTCACCAGCGACCAAGTCGCCGCACTGACCACAGCACAGGTTCAGGCCATCCCCACATTGGGCTTGGCCTCGATGAGCACCGATCAAATCGTGGCCTTCACCAGCGAGCAATTGGCTGCCTTCTCGGGCAATCACATGCGCATGTTGACCACCGATCAAATGCAGGCTTTCACGACCGACCAGATGCCTGGCTTTGAAACCCGCGATTTGGCGGTCCTCACCGCCAACCAGCTCAACGCCACCACCAGCGACCAAATTGACGCCTTGACCACGGGCCAAGTAGCTTCGCTCACCAACGCACAAATCGCGTCATTGGGCCAAGACCAAATTGGCGCACTCAACACTGACCAAATCATTGCGCTGGGACAGCGCCAAGTGCAAAGCCTAACGGCCACACAAATCAGCGCCATGTCCACCGACCAAGTGGCGGCACTGGAAACCGGTGACTTGGCAGCCATGAGCACAGCGCAAATTGTGTCGTTTGGCCCAGAGCAAGTGGCCGCCATGACGACCGAGCAAATTGCTGGCATGCGCCGCGCCCAAATCAGCAGCCTCACCAACGCCCAACTGGGCGCTTTGGACACCACACAAATCGTGGCCATTGAAGCGTTTGACATCGTGGGTCTGACCTCACGCCAAATCAACGCCCTGAGCACCGACCAAATTCAAGCGCTGACCACCGAACAAATTGGCGCCATCACGCCGCACCAAATGTCCACCATGAGTGTGGAAAACGTGGCCGCGCTGACCACCGAACAAATCGAAGCCTTGCCCACCAATGATGTGGGCGCCATGACCAGTGCGCAAATGCAAGCGCTCAGCACCGAACAGCTCGGCGCCATGACCAGCGCACACATGCAAGCCATGCGTGCCGAGATGCTGACGGCCATGAGTTCAGACCAACTCACCAGCTTGTCGACCGACCAAATCGTGGCACTGACACAACCTCAGTTCGAAAGCTTCACCAACGAGCAAGTGACTTGGTTCACCTCTGACCAATTTGCTGCCATCGAGACTCGCGACATTGCCGCATTCACAGCGCAACAAATGGCGGCCGTCACCACCGACCAACTGGCAGTGATGACCAGCGCACAAGTGCAAGCCATTGAAACCCGTGATTTGGTGAGCATGACCACCGAGCAAGTTTCTGCGTTTGACACCGACCAAATCGTCAGCCTCACCAGCAACCAAATTGGCGCCTTGTTTACCAACCAAGTCGCTGCCATGACGACCGATCAAATCGCCGCCATTGAAACGGGCGACTTGGCTGTGATGAACAGCAACCAATTGCAGGCCCTGGGCACCGACCAAATTGAAGTCTTGCTCACCGACCAATTGCGCGCCTTGACCAACGCACAAGTGGGCAGTTTGTTGTCCACGCAGCTGCGCACGCTCTCGACCGAACAGCTCGAAGCCTTCACATCCACACAGTTCAACTCGCTCACCGCCGCACAGGTGGCCACCTTGACCACGTCGCAGATCGAAGGTTTGTCAACGTCCTTGGTGCCCAACCTGAGCAACGCCGTGGTGTCGGCCTTCACCGAAGAACAGGTGCTGGCCATCACCACCGACCAGATTGGCAAGCTCACCAGTGCGCACATCACCGCCATGAGCAGCACGCAGCTGGCGGCTTTGGATACCTCGCAGCTCGAGGTATTCAGCACCGCACAAATTGTGGCCATCGAAACCCAAGACATGGCCGGCTTGCGCGAAGAGCAACTGGCGAACTTGAGCAGCACACAAACAGCGGCACTCACCACCGCGCAGCTCAATGCCTTGACCAACGCGCAAGTGTTGACCTTGCCGACCGACCAAATGCAAGCACTGACCAGCAACCAGCTGGCCAATTTGGCAGTGGCCAAGGTGCAGTTGCTCAACGAAGATCAACTCACCACCCTGAGCAGCTCACAACTCAACAGCTTCACCACCACGCAAGTGGCGGCCCTGGTCAGCGACCAAATTCAGTTCTTGACCACCAATCAGGTGAGCACACTCGCCACTTCCAGTGTGGCTGCCCTCACAGGCACACAGCTCGATGCCATGACCACCGCTCAGCTTGAGGTGTTGACCACAGGCCAAGTAGGCGCCATCAGTACAGGCGCCCTGGCCAGCTTGAGTGCCAACGATGTGACGGCCTTCACCACTTCACAAGTCAAAGCGTTGACGACCACACAGCTGCCCAATTTGACCACCGCACAGCTGGCCAACTTCAGCACCGCACAAGTGGCTGCTTTGGGCACCGACCAACTGGCATCGCTCACCAGCACGCAAATGAACGCGTTGACGGCAGAGCAAATCCAGTCGCTCACCAACAACCAAGTGGCCAACTTGACCACCTCTGCCCTGTCGAGCTTGAGCAACACCAACTTGGCCCAGCTGACGTCGACACAAGTGGCAGCTTTGACCACCGAGCAAATTCCAAGCTTGGGCACGGCACAAGTGGCGGCGCTGACCATCGACCAGTTCGACGGCATCACCAGCGCCCAGTTGCGTGCACTCAGCACAGCCCAACTGGCCGCCTTGACCACCGATCAGCTGCCAAGCATGAGTGCGACACAAATTCAGTCGCTCACCGTGGCACAAGTGGGCTTGCTCTCAACCACACAGCTCACCAGCTTGACCGCCGAAGAAATCACGGCCATGAGCAGCGCGCAAATTGTGGGCTTGAGTACGGCGCAACTGTCTGCGCTCGAAAGCCAGCAAATTCAAGCGCTGGAAACCGCCGACATTTGGGGCATGAACCCCACACAAATCGGCGCACTCAGCACCGACCAGTTAAGCGTCATGCCCAACACCTTGGTGCCGGCCATCCGCCCTGCTTCGATTTCTGTATTGACCTCCACCCAGCTCAACAACTTGACCACGGGCCAAATCGAAAGCTTGGTCTCCGACCAAGTGACGGCTTTGTCGACCACGCAGCTGAGCAACATGACAGGCAGTTTGCTGTCGGCTTTGACCACAGACAACATTGTGGCCATGACAAGCACACAAATTGGCGCCATCACGGCCAGCCAATTCCCTGCCCTGGGCACGCTGCAAATCACGGCCATCGAGCACACCGATGTGCCAGCCATCAGCACCAGCGCGTTGGCCGCGTTCACGTCTGACCAAATTGCCGCACTGCGCCCAACGCAAGTGAGCAACTTGACCACCGATCAAATCAAGGCCATCACCACCTCACAGCTGCCGGCTTTGGGCACCGACGACATCAACGTGCTGACCAGCCGTCAAGTGGGTGTGCTGACCGAGGACCAGCTGCAAACCTTGTCTGTGGCGCAAGTTCAGGCCATTGCCAGCGGTTCGCTCAAGACCTTGTCGTCAGACCAAATTCGCACACTGTCGACCGAGCAATTGGCGGGCATGTCCACGGCGCAAATCCGTGGCTTCGAGTACACGCAAATTCCGGCTTTCTCGTCAGACCAAATTTCCAATTTGACGACCACCGAAATCGGCGCGTTCAGCACACGCCAAATGCAAGCGTTCACCACCGCGCAGGTGGCGGCGTTCACGGCATGGCAAGTGCCTGCCATCCCGGTGGAGAACATTGCCAATATGAGCACCACGCAAACCGTGGCGTTCAGTACATCACAGTTGTCGGCGTTCACGTCACAACAGATTGCTGCGCTTACCGTGGACCAACGCGCTGCTTTCAGCAACGCACAGCGCACGGTGTTGGGCTTGTAAAAGCCGCGTATCGCCAAAAACAAAAGAGCCGCGAAAGCGGCTCTTTGTTTTGGTACATCAGTCTAGCGTGTCAGGCGCTCAGGTCTAAGCGTGAGTGGGTAGTAGCCACTTTATCGGGGTCGTAGTACTTGATGAACTCCACTTTGTTCACCGTCACACGCAAGCGCGACTCTAAGGGAATGTCATTGCCTTTGAAGTTGATGTAGGTCTGTACATCGGCTGTGCGTGTACTGTCATCGATACGCCAATCGTTTTCTGAGCCCACCAAATACACCGTGTCGTCACCCGCGCCGCCCTCAATGGACACATCGTTGTCTAGCGTGGTGTAGAACACATCGGTTGCAGCACCGCCCTTGGCGGTAGTCACCTGGCTGCCAAAAGCCAAGCCCACGTTGTTGAGCCCCATATAGGTGGCAGCTGTTTGCAGCGAGCTTGGGAAGCTGTCGGTGATGCTCTTGGGAATCACATTGATCGAGCTGAACGCACCTTGGCGTAAATCGATGATGTTGGAATTCTCAACGGCAGAAGCGTCTATGGTGCCGTCTTGCGGCATCCACAGCGTTTGCATGCCCGACCAATCGGCGGTAAAGGTGTTGACTTGGTAGGCATCCAAACCCGCGCCTGTGCCCTTGCCGTACAAAAACTGCAAAGCCGCAATGTCATACATCATGTAAGTGCTGGCATTGACGCTGCTGGCCGAGTACTTGTATGAAATGCCATTGGTGGTGGTCTTGGTCACCTCCATCGTGCCGTCTGGGTTGTTGTACGACATCAAGGTGTACGCACGGTTGTCCAAAGCCTTGGGCAAAAACGGCCCGGGCACAGAGCCACCACTGGCGTTGTAGTTGCCAGGGTGCTTGAGGCCCAGGGTGTGGCCCAACTCGTGAATCAAGGTTTGCCAACCATAGCTGCCCGTGGCCATTGAGGTATTGAGGTTGCCAGGGCCGTTGTCGAGCATCAAATACACCGGGTGGTTGCCGCTGCCGTTGGGCACGTTGGCGTAAGCTGAACTGCCTTGGCTGTATTGGTTGTTGGTGCCAAAGTTGATATCGGCTTGGTCGGGCGTAGCCGCTTCTTCAAAGGTCAAGCCAATTAACGAAGACAAATAGTCAAAGGCTCTGAGTACGCCAGATTTTTGCTCGGCGCTCATCGGCCTAAAGCCTTTGCTGTCGGCTGTGTTGTCTAGTGGCAAGGCATCTAAAAAACTGTAGGTCACCGTGGTCTTGCTGCTGCCCGTACCCATGGCGTACACGCCAGCTTTCACCAAATCATCCGAGGTAGTGATGGGGTTGGCCTCATCACGCCACCAATACTTGGTGGCTCCCAACACCATGGCATTGATGTTTTTATCACCCGTGTTGGCAAACGTGGTGGTGTCGCTGAACTTGAAGAAATTGACCTTCTTGTAATTGAAGTTATTGACCGAATAACTGCCATCGTTGTTGGCGGTGATCTTGTAGTCTTTGAGCACCTTGTCAAACTCCACCAACACCGCTGCACCGCTGATTTTGTTCAGCATGGCTGCGCCGTTTTTGTACTGGGCTTGTGATACTTCAATCACGGGTCTGGCCGTGTCGGTGAGCTGAATAGCGTTGATCTTTTTGACTTTCAGCAACTCATTGAAATTTGTCTGAATATTGCTCGCCGAATCCTCCAGCGCGAGCGCTGTGCCCGTGAGGTTGCCCATTTGCAAGGCCTGGTCTACCGTCATCTTGATAGAGCCAGTTTTGGCGTCGGTCACCTTCAATGCCAATTGTCGGTTGGTTGCAAAGCTTTGCAGTACATCGAGGTTGGCTTGCACGTTGGCTGCAGTGTCAGTCACCGCCACCTTCAAGTCATAAAAATCATTGGCGTTGTCGGCAATGTCGGCAGCGGAACCTTTGATGGTGTAGCTGATGCCTTGCAGCTTGTCTCGCAAATCGGTGCTGTTCAAGTAGTCTTGCGCCGACATGGTGACTGCGCGTGAGCTTCCAAGCAGTGTCACATCCATATTCAGCGCACTGGCCGCTTTAGGGTTCAAGGTGGATGCGTTTTTCAACACATTGACCAGTGTGTCCTTGATGGTGACTTGGCTAGCACCCTCAACGTTGAAAGTCGCCACATTGGCTGCGGTGTCGACCACATTGACAGTGGCATCGCTGAGCAAGGCGCGCAGCGCAGAGGTGTTGGCAAACTGGCTGGCCTTCATGACCACAGGCACTGAGTTGTCGCTCAACGCCAGTGTGTCGATCTTGCCGGCGGCTGCGAGGGCTTGCAAAGACGTGGCGTTTTTTTGGATATTGGCCGCGGTGTCAGTGATGGACACCTCGTAGGTGTCCCGGATACGCGAGGCCATGCGGGCTGTGTTGGCCGCGGTGTCGACCACCGCCAGATTGATGCCCGAATTTGTCAGCTTGCCAATCAGCGCCGAATGGCTGCTCAGCTGCGAGGCGGTGAATTGCAGGCTGGTTGCCCCATCGGTCAAGCTCACGCTGCTGAGCTTGTTAGCTGCAGCCAGTTTTTGCAGCCAACCTAAATTGCTTTGCAGGTTGGCTTGGGTGTCTTCCACCACCACAGGCTGGCTCAAGCGGCTGCCTTGCAAATCTGCCACTGCCTGCGCCAACGTGATGGGCGCAGGTGCAGCCATGCTGCGCACGGCCGACAAGCTAGAAATGTTGGAGACAGAGAGTGACACGAGAGCTGCAACCCAGAAGAGGAACTCTTCTGGTATCGGCAGCAACGCTCAGTTCTTTATAGGGCGCTCACCCGCTGAGCCAGCTGGGCTTCTAAGCTGCGCACGAGCTTGGAAGGCGCCTCTTCGCGGGCTTTGTGGCCTTGAATCAGGGTGTGGCGATACGAGGCCAATCGGGCTCTGTCTGCGGCCAGATCAACCACTAAGTTCTCATATTCGTCATGGCTGCTGGTGATGAGTTCATCCAGCCCTATCGAATGCAGCAAGCTACCGGCCATGCGCGACACAAACGTGCGGCCACTGAGCGTGACCATGGGCAAGCCGCAGTCGAGCACATCGCGGGCGGTTGAGCCTGAGTTGTAAGGCGTGGTGTCTAAGAACACATCGGCCAACTGCATGCGTGCACGGTATTCGGAGTGCGAGGTGCGTTTGGCAAACACCACGCGATCCAGCGGCACGCCGTGGTAGGCGACTTGTTTTTTAAGTTCGCGGGTGGCGCTGGGGTTGTCGTCCAGCAGCCACAACACCGCGTCATCGACGCGTTTCAAGATGTTCATCCAGGTGGCAAACATCTCGGTGTTGAATTTGTACACATTGTTGAAGCACGCCATCACAAAGGCGTCTTCTGGCAAACCCAGCTCGGTGCGCGTTTGCGTGTACGGTGGCGTGGGTGTGTGGTTGAGTGGCAAAAAGCTACCGTCCACATACAAAGGTTTTTCTGAGAAATAGGGCGTCAGCGCCTCGGGCAAGGCAAAACGATCGGTCACCACAAACTGCACCCAAGGCAATGCCGTGGTACCAATGAAACCAAGGTACGTGCCTTGCAGCGGTGCGGCTTGCATGGCCAAGATGCCAGGGCGGGCCCCAGAGCTGAGGCCATGAAGGTCTAACAGTACATCAATTTCGGCATGGGCAATGGCGGCAGCGGCTTGGCTGTCGTCCATGGCGCGGATGTCGATGAAGTGGTCAAACGCATTTTTCAGGCGTTGGCGGTATTCGCTGCCGTCTTCAATGCTGTAGTCAAAGGCGTAAATTTCAAACTGGCTGAGGTCATGCGCTTCCAGCAAATCGGCCATCAACAGGCCCACAGCATGGGTACACAAATCGCCCGACAAGTAGCCGATGCGGATGCGCTCATGCTTGTAAGGCGCGTTCACACACAGGCGTTGCGTGGGCAAGTTGAATTTGCGCTGCACAAACGATTGCGCCGCCATGAGCTGCA
>JACCDT010672573.1_pt1 | contig 14641 bp, 14 predicted proteins | sample 7446291 | NCBI WGS metagenome assembly JACCDT01 (sample SAMN15323446, study PRJNA562643) | freshwater metagenome | isolation source: river surface water | place: USA:Blue River Watershed | collected 2017-08-17
ATCTCGCCGAACGCGTCCACCGTCGGCGCCGCCGCGTTGGGCAGCTCGAAGCTGGTCTTGCCTCCGAGGTCGATGGTCGACGGCAGGCTTACCGTGACCGCGGCGCCCTCGCCGGAGCCGGAGGCGGACACCTCGTTGGCGGTCCCGGAGACGCTCGCCACGTAATTCCCGGTCGTGTCGGTCCCGAGGGCGACCGCGTCGGCGTCGATCGTCCAGGTCGCGCCGGACCCGCTCACGGTGATGTCCCCCTTGTCGCCGTCGCTGAGTCCTACCGGCCACGATGAGCGCGCGACGCCGCCAAGTGTGATCGTTCCGAGGACGGCCAGATTGTTTGATACGCCCACCGTGTCGGCTCCGCCGTGGTACAAAAACGCGGATTGCGGGTTTAACCCGTCACCGAACCCAAGCCAACCTCGACCCAGCATCGACAGGCGCGAGTAGGCGTCCCCTGTCATTCCGGATCCGAACGATGAGTTTCCACCGTTGGCCCGGAACGACAAAATCCCGGTATCGTCCGCATACAGAGTTCCTGCGCTTAACCGGCGGATGCTGGTATCCGTTGCCGTCGCGCCCCCAGGACCAAAGGCGATTGTACTGTTGACGTTCAACGCAACGCGCGGTTGAGCGTCTCCCGTGACGTAAGCCGCCCACAGCGAATCATTGACTCCCGACTTCAGGGACAGAAGCGCGTTGCTGGTCGCCAGCGACGCCGCGGACCAACGAAACCAGCCCGCATCCGGCGGGTTCGATCCGTCGCCGAAATAGACCCGGTCGTATCGAAGGCTTGCCCGAGGGTAAAGGTTCGTGCCGTTCCAGAGAACAAACGGTTCACCGTACATGACGAACGAGCTAGAGAACGTGTTGGTGCGCACCGTCGCGGGCCCGTTGATGAGGTCCGAGTAGGCGTTTCCGCCCGAGGTTTGATCAACCCACGAGTCCGTGTAAGTGCAGTTGACGAACTTGTTCCGGGTGCCGTTGGCGGACAGTGTTGCTCGTCGGAAGATGCAACCCACGAAGGTGTTGTAGGCACTATCAATGTAACTATGCGCGGTGTAGTCCTCGCCCATGCGGAGCGCGATGAAGTTATTGAAGTAGGCTCCTTGCTGAATCCACAAGTTTGTCGTTCCTCCGTTGTTCTCGAACCAGGTGCCCACCATCGTGATGCCGGTCGAATCACTGAGGATAGCCACACCGTTCCCGTCGTTCGACTCCACGGCCCCCGACGTGATCGTAATGTTTTTGGCCTTGGGCCCCAGGACCAATCCCCACTCGGAGCTGCTCTCCCAAACGCAATCCTCGATGGACGATGCGGCCGAGAAGATTCCGCTGGTGTCCATCGAAAGTGACATGCCGACCCGCGCCGGGGTGCTCACCTGCGGCGTCTCGTCGTTCTTGGACGTCGAGCAGGATTGCATTTTGGTAAACTGGATCTGCTCGAAGTAGCCGTTGGTTCCGACGGCCCCGTTGTACCGAACCCTGGTCAACTCCATTCTGCCAACGTGCCCGATCGCCAACGCCACTTCGGCAAGGCGGTTGGCATGCACCGAGATGCCCACCATTTGATGACCGTAGCGGGTCATCTGGTTTGTTCCGGTGTCATCCACACCGACCAACAGGTTCACGAAGATGTTGGTGCTTGGCCCCTCGTACACGAGTTCGGTCTCGTTGATCGCGTTGGTCGAGATCCATCCGCCTTGGTAACTGCCGTTGGGCGCCAGCCAGTTCAAGGCAATCGCGTTGGTGAGAATGACGGGTCGATTAAACCGAAACCGCCCTCGCGGCCATGTCACCGAGTAGGCTCGATCGCCCAGGTTGGCCCAGTTGGACGAATTGAGGCTGGCCGAGTTCGTCGGGTTCACGTCGAACCAGCGGGGATCGACGAGGGTGTCGCAGTCGGCGGCTTCCCAGCGCCCCACGCCGGTGCTGGTCGGGAACACGCACCCGTTGTCGACCGCGTTGGTGCTGGTCGGCACATAGCGCATCGTGCGGGCCGGGCCCCAATCGCCGTTCGTCCTGTACCCGGACACCGAGACGACGGGATTAATCGCGGACGGCGGGCGGGTAATGAGCGCGGCGACGTTTGGAACCACGGCCACCGAGCCAGCGCCCTGCCCAAACACGGACGCGGTCAGCAGAACCCAGGCAAGAAGGATGCGGGTGGTCATGTTCACGGATTGCTGGTGCGAACCCACCGGCCGGGATCGGATACCGCCACGTTGTCGGGCCGCAGGTAATCGACTTCGTCGTCGGTCGCGGTGGCTGCGGCGTCGAAGATGAACTCGCCGCCCAGCCCGTCCCCGGAACTGACGAGGTACTCGAGGTACTGGAGTTCGTTGGCCTCGTGCCGCACGAGGGCACGCAGGGCGGCCCGCCCCTGGATGGCATGCCGCGCCCGAGACACCTCCAACGTGTCGATGACTCCGACCTGTTCGGCTGGCACCGCGGTGTAGGCCGCCGTGGCGCTCCATGCGTCCCCCGTCAATCGGGGGGTCGGAAGCCGGAAATGCACCCAGGGCCGCGCGACGGGGCAATCAAACACCTGGACGCCGTCGGCCGTTGGTTCCCACAGGACGGCGCTGGCGCCGAGGGCCCGGGGATCATGCTCCGTGACGGTGCGAACCGCCCCAATCCGGTTCCGCCCCTCCTGCTCCCACGGGATGTAAGCGACGAACGGCACCAGCTCGCCCCAGTAATCGGTATCGGACGGATCGTTGCCGGAGCTGGCGGTGTGGCACTGGTACACGAGCCCGTCGTCCGGGTTCCGCACCTGGTCGCCGACCGCGTAGTCCGTCGCCGCGTCGTAGTCCTCGGCCTGCGGGTCCGTCAGCACCTCCGCCCAATAGGCCAGATTGACGTCCCACCCCCCGTCACCGTCGGCCGCCGCCGGCGCTTCGTTTGTGGACTCGCGGAGGGCCTGGTAATACCCGTCGCTGCCCGGGTGGTAGACTTCATCGCCGGCGGAGTACGTCAGCAACGCGGACCAGGTGTCACGAAACGCGCGACGCTCGGTCCGCATCAGATCGCGCCACCACGTCGCCTCCTGGATTTCCGCGAGCGCCTGACTCAAGGCCCTTCGCGCCGACGAGAACTCCTCGGAACTCAACCCGTCGTCCGACGCGTCCATCCAGCCCATCCGGTCGCGGACGGATGCGAGGAGGGTGCTGTAGGCGATGCGACGCATGGGATTCTACCGGGTGAACACTCGTGGACGATTGGCGCGGCCCCCCCGGGCGTTGCGCTCACGGTAAATCAGCTCGTCGAGAATCAGCGAGGCCGACTTCTCCTCGGCTCGGGCTTTGTCGGACTGCCCCTCGCCGAGCTGGAGAATGGACACGGCCCGTGCGACGAGAAACGACTCGAAGGCCGCCGGGATCTCGATCCGCCGCCATTTCTCGGGGTTGGTGGCCGGGCTTTCGCCGGCCGCGGCGTCCGCGATGCAGTCGTAGAAGTCGCCCTCGACTCCGTCGGTCTCGAAATACGCCTGCGTCGGCATGGGCTACAGACCCCGTTTGCGGGAAACGATGAACTCGAGGTAGTTGACCGCGGCGGTGTTGGCGTTCACGAACGTCGACACCCGCATCCACGGAATGGCTCCCACGTTCAGGTTGGTCAGATAGCTGACCCGGTTCGTTCCGCTGCCGGCCAGAAGCATCGTGGCGGCGGTGTGCCAGTTGGTCCGGTTCACGCTCTGCTGGACGGTGATGGTGATGTTCGATGTCCCGATGTTCGCCAAGGACGCGACGCACTGGAGCGCGACGTTCGCGTGCAGGTCCATCGCCCAATCGAGGTTTGCGGAGTTGGTGCCGACGCCGGGGATGGCGTTGGTCACCGGCAGCTGCAACGGCGGATCCGCCCGGACGAGGAAAGACGGAACCAGCAAGAGGAGGGCGAGAACGAGGGAATCGAAGGTCTTCATGCGATGGCACTGGCTACGGTTTGCCACAAGCCGCCCTTCCAGGCGGGGACGACGATGCGCGCCGGAGCAGCGCACGGCACCCGGGCGTAGGCCCCTTCGGGGGTCTTCAGGAACCACTTCCACAGATCCGGATCATTCGGGGCCCGGTGAATCACCTGCTGCGCCCAGTAATCGGTGGAGTGCAGCCGGTGGGTGATCCCACCCAAGCCGTTGCGGAACTGGACCGGGTTGGCCCGGTTGAATGCGCCGATGTCCGACCGGTCGGCTTCACACCCCGCCGCCTCCATGAGAGCCTCCTCCTCGTAGAGCTTGGCCACGTCCCGCAGAAGTTGCGGATCGAGGCTCTCGAACAGGGCTTGGAAGTTCTCTCCGATCATTGAGGAAGGCCCCGGGGCACCGGCATGGGGCGCGCGTACGGCACCCCGGGGCGTGTTGAGGGCCAGAGCGTTTCGGCGGAGGCTTACCGAGGCACGCTCGACCATTCCACCATGTCGGTGACACGGAGGAAGATATGCACCTCGCCGGCGGTGAGCGCCGAGAGGTTGGCTCCGGTCGCCGTGAACAGGGCGTCGACCGTGTCCGCCGAGGCGAACGCGAACGGCTGCGTGGTCACGCTGCGCGGGACGGCGGTGTAGCCGGCGGCGATGAGGTCATCGAGCGCGGCGGTGCACAGCCGGTCCGTATCGCCGCCGTCGCCGACCTGGAGGGTAACGGCGGTGATGGACGTACCGGCAAAGGCCGTGACGCACCGATGGCCGAGGCATTCGACGACGGTGCCCGCGGGAAGCGTCCCGGAACTGGCCGGGAGGATGGGGACCGTCTTGGTCGTCGCGGCGGTGTCGGTGAGGTCCGCGTAGGTGAGGACGACCACGTGGGTGGCGCCCTTGGAGGTTTCGGGCCCGACGAGAGTATGGACTCGCATGGGATGATCGCTGAATTCGGAAGGTGTCGGTTGACGGGTTCGGGATCTCCTACGAGGTCGAGGAGATCTTGAAGTTCGCCGCCGGATCGTGGCAGCGCAGGCCGATGATGGCGTCCACCGCACCCCGGGGGCCGCCACCGAGGTCGGGCAGATCGTTGTTGCGAGGCATCTGCTTCCACACGATGTCCCACTTCTCCGGATTGAGCCCGTAACCGCGCCGCAGAGCCGCGGCTTCCGAACCGCCGACGTTGGCGTGCGCGTTCCAGTGGGTCGGAAACAGTTCGATGCTGCCGAAATCCCCTTGGAACGTGTCGACGGTGGCGTAAATGACCTTCTTCGAGGCGTCGACCGAGTAGGTCCGGACCGGCGCGTAGAAGTTGGTCGAGCGAGCCACGTTGTTGAGGCCGCTGATCGTCGCGCGGAGGGTCGCCCCGCAGACGAGCTTGTAGGCCGAATCCTGCGGAGCACCGCCCCGCAGCCACGTCGCGCGCAACAGCGTGTTCAGCGTGTCGTCGGTCAGGCCGGACAGCGCCGAGCTGAACACCTGATCGGAGTTCGGCAGGAAGCTGCTGGCGACCGCGTATCCCGAGGTCGTGATCGTCGCCGAGATCCAGGTCCCGATGGCGCGGGCCTTATCGGCGGTAGCCCCGGATCCCACCACGACGTCGTTGTCGGAGCAGATCGTGGCCTCGATGTCGTACATCAGATGATCGAGGGCCTTCTTGACCTGGTAGGCGCGTTTATCCTTCACGCCGGCCTGGTTCTGCACTTCCTGCGCGAGCTTGCCGACCATCCACGGCCGGCGAAGCCACTGGACCCGGTTGGCGACAACGGCGTACGCACTCGCCTGGTTCGCGAACGCATCGACGTCTTTGCCTTCCGGAATGGCGTTGTCCTTGGCGTCGTCGTAGACGTCCAGGGGCCATTCGTACATCATGTTGTCCACCGAAGGCCCCTTGCGAATCATCGCCGTGATGGGGGTCTTCTTGGCGTTGCGAATCACCACGCGGTCGATGATCGACCGCTGAGATCCCAGCACCTGTTCCACCAGCAAGCCACCAGCCATAAGGTTTTTCTCCTCTTGTGCTCCTGCTCCGCGGCACCGTCACAAGTTGCCGTCGAGCAGTTCCGTCAGGGCTTCGTCGTCGTCAGGGTTCTGGTCCAGCCGCCGCTGGAGTTCCGCGTGGCGCGCTCCCTTGCTCGCCCCCGGGCTCGCCCCGGGGCGGGACGCCGGACCGCCGCCGGAGCCACCCGCCGCCGGGCGCACGGTTTCGGGCCGCGCGTCGCCACCGCCGGGCTTCGTGCCAGCCGCCTGGCCCGACCGCTGTTGCTTCGCGTGCCACGCCATGTCGGCAAGGGCCGCGAGAGCCGCCCGACCGGCCGGGAACTTCGTCACCCAAGGGTGCTGCTTGCGCGCGTTGGCAATCAGCTCGTGTCGCGGGTCGCTCTCGTCCTTGAGCCATTCGTAGCGGATTTCGGCCGCCGCCGACCAAGCCCGCTGGGCCTGAGCGTTGACCTGCTCGATCTCCGCCTTGCGCTGGCCCAGGGCGTCGCGAGCCTCGGCGTAGCGTTCCCGCTGCGATTCGGCGTAGTCGTCCAGCCAGTCCGCCGCCTGGTCTGCGTCGGAGACTTCGATGCCCTTGCCCTTGAGCAGTTCCACCACCGCATCGGGCTCGGTTCGGAGCCGCCGCCGCATGGCGCGTGCCGCATCCGCCTCGGCCTTCGCCTTGGTGACCTGCTGCGAGAGTTCGCCGAACTTGGGATCGGACGCCGCCGGATCGAAGCCAGCCGCCTCGCCGTCCTGCGGTTTGCCGTCCTTGCCCTCGAGCTTCGCCCGCAACTCGTCGAGTTGCTTCTTGAGTTCGCGATTGGATTCCTCGGCCGTCTTCGAGCGTGCAATCAGCTCGTCGATGCGTTCCTGGACCCGGTCGCGTTTGCGTGGTTGTCCGTCGTCCTGCCCGTCGTCGGCGGGACCGGAACCCTGATCGTCCGACTGTCCGGACGGTTGTGAAAGATCGTCTCCACCGGCTGTGCCGGAAGCATCCGCTCCCGAACCGGAGGTTTGGTCCGAGGCATCCTCCGCTCCCAGCGCGCTCAACAAGTCGTCCTCGCTCGACCTGGTGCCTGCGCTGGAGCCATCCACGGGGTTGCTTCCGCCTGCGGGCCCCGCGAGCCCGACCTGAGCCATGGCCATAATGCCAAGAGTTGCTGCCATCCAGGCGGTTGCTGGCCGAACTTGAGGGGTGACCGGCACTCACCGGGCCCCTCAGTTCGCCGAGGCCGGCCGCCAGACCGTCGCCTCTTTCGCGCCCAGCTTGGGGTCAAACGCGCGCCTGCAATCAACCCTTGGGGTGGCCCATTGGCCTCTCTGGCTCCCGTGGCCCGCTTTTGCCGCGTTCAGCCGGCCGCCGGGGGGGCTGGCGGGTCCTTGGCTTCGGGCGAAACCCGCCAGCGCACGAGTTTCCCGATCTCGTCGTAGAGGGTTTCCAGCGCGAGGGCCGCGCCGGCGGCGTAGGTCCGTTCGTCGGGGCTGACGCTGGCCGGATGCCCCACGAGCGCGCTTGCCCACTGGCGGCGGTGCTTCCACAGCAAGGCGCGCAACGCCGTGGCCTGTTCGGTGCCTTCGAGCACTTCGAGGCACTTGTACGGTTCCTGACTCATGGTTGTCCCTGCGTTTCGACGGGGCGCACCCCCAGGCGGCCGACCACCTTGTTCTCCTGCTGCACCTTCGACTGCATCCGGTTCTTGGCCCACACCTCGAGCGTTTGCGCGAACCGTCCGCCCTGTTGCAGCGCCTGCTGGTAATTCGGGTTGGCCTGGATGACCTGCGCGGCAAACTGCAACTGCATCGGGGCCGTCGGCTCGTTCTCGACCAGGGTGGGCGGGTTGCCGAGGAACATGCTGGCGATCTCCGCCGACACTTCCTTGAAGATGCGTTGCTGCGCGCCTGCCTGTTCACTGACGATCTCACGGGCCAGCAGCGGGTTGATGGCCTGGAGCTTCATGCGCACGAGCTTTGCGCGGTCGACGACGCCGGTGGCGTCCTCGGGCAGCACGAATTCGGAAACCGCCTGGAGCTGTTTGATCGCGAAATCCATGTCCAACTCCCGGACGTCCACCGCGAGGATGAGGTCGTAGGAGCCGGCGATTTCGGCCGGGGACATGGTGGGCTTCTCGAACCCGGTCACGCGCTGGAATTCGGCGGCCGGCATGTACTGGAGGATGAGCGCCAGCACCTGCCGGAACGCCTCCGCCCACATTCCAAGGAAGCCGTTCACCATGTGTTGCTGGCGGGCCTGCACCCGGGCCGGAGGCACGTTGGCCGAAAGCCGAGCGAACGACTGATCGACCCGCTCGTGGACCCAACGGAGAATCCCCTCCGCGACGCCGTCGTGCGCCGGGACGTCCATGAATCGGGGCTCCTCCCCCCGCATGACCGGGATCGTGGCCGCCGGTCCGAATTCCTGGTCCTCGTCCATCAGCCGGGCCGGAACCATGCGCGGCGGAAGGGTCGTCAACGCGGTGCGATCCACCAAGCTGTCCTGCATCACCTTCGACAGCCGCGCCATCGGCGCCGCCACCTCGGGCACGCCCCGAGCGTTGGTGATCGACCGACATACCCACTCACGCACGCCGACGACGATGGGGACCTGCCCGTGCTGGTAGTCGAGCAACCCATGGACGGCCACGAGTTCGCGCCCGGGCTCGACGGGGTCCGAGGTGACGTGGGGGGAGAACGTGGTGCAATAGAACCCGGGCACGCCGTCGCTGCCGATGCGTCGCGAGTAACACGTTACCACCTCGATCCACGGGCTCGTCGAATCCTCGACGGCGGTCCAGGTCGCGCTGGCTCCCAGGTTGGACGCCCGCGTCCAGACAGATTGGTATCCGGCCGTCTTCGACGCCTCGCGCACCCAATCCTCGTCCCATCCATCGGTCCGTATTTTGGCCTTCAGGTCCTCGGCCCGATACCAATGCCGCACGTAGGTCCTCCCGCGCTGCGGGTCGCCGATCTCGTCCGGGATGAACACGTCGTAGAAGGGCCGCAACACCTCGATCGAAGGCTGTGACTTCGCGAGGTACGGCACCGGGATGACCGCCTTCCCGTTCTTCCGGAGGTCGCGCACCATCCGCCGCAGACGCGCCGCGGGCAGGGGCGGAGGGTCCTCGACGCCGCCGGATTCCGCCTGCGCGGCGACGTACCGGCCGTACACGGCGCCGAGGATCTCGACCGCGACGGCCTCCTGCGCCTCGTCGACGATGGCGACGGCCAGCTCCGGGGACATGGCGACGAACTCGTCCAAAGTCACCCGCTGGTTTCGCATCCCCAATTCCCGGACCCACGTGGGGTGAATCGCAGCCCAGCCGTACGTGCGGATGTACTGCGCGGAAAGCTCCACCTCGCGCAGCAGGACGTTGGCGAGGCGTCCCTTGACGATCCAGTCCAGAAGCCGGGTCATTACCGCGGCGGTGCCGGCATCATCCGGCTGCACCCCCTGCGCGCGGATCATCGCCCGCCAGAACGATGCGCAACAAACGGCCACCTCCTCGCTAACGACGTCATCGACGAGGAAGTCGCGGAGATCCGATGCGCCCTCCCAGGGCTTGGCCTCGAACTGGGCCGACGAATGCTTTTTGCCGTCGCTCGACTGGTTCTCCCACACGGCAAAGCGGACGCGCTCGTTGTCGTCGACCCGGTTCCAGCCCCCGGCGTCGGGGCCGCACCGTCGGAATTCGTCCACCAGCTCGCCAACCCCCGCCTTGGCCGGGGCCAGCTCGTCCTCGAAGTTCATGGTTCAAACGGCGGCGGGCGCTGGCGGCGTCCTCGGCGACTGACGTGTTCCTTCATACGGCGTTCCCAGCACCCGCGCAATCTCGACCTTCAGATAGCGCGCCCGGCGGCCCGGCGCCGGCCGCCACACTCGAATTTCGCCCGAAGCCACCATGCGGTTGGCGCTGCGCGGTGGGATTCCCGTCAGCCGGCAGAATTCCTTTCGGCTCACCGTCTCGGGCAACCGTTCCAAATCAATAGGCATATCCCTTCCTCACTCGATAGGCCGCCTCCGGCACGTATTGAACATCCTCGGTCAGCGCGATGTAGCGCAGGAGATCCGCAGGATCTTTGCCGCCGTCGGATTCGCTGCCCTCACCGGTGTAGTGGGTGAGCACCCAATCGACCTGCTCGGCCTCCTCGCTCAGCCGGAGCTTGGGCTCATTCAACCGCGGCACCAAGGGCTGTTCCTCATTGAAGTCGAGGAGGTCATTGACCGCACGCACCCCTTCGTCCACGTCGCGTCCCGAGTACGCGGGGATGACTGGCATTGCCGGCCCCTCGACGGTGCCGTCCGCGGCGGTCTGCACCTCGGCAAACAGGTGCTCCAAGGTCACTCCCCCTCGCTCCGCCGCATGCGGCTGCCCCAGCGCCCGGGGATCGAACAGGCGGAGCGCGATCTCCTCGCGCACCGGTTCCTTTCTCCGTCCGCGCACCGATTCGACTTGGACGGGGTCCCACACGCAGGTTTCGACGCCGTCCGCGCGCACGGTCGACGCCTTGGGCTTCTCTCCGCCCGCGCGCATGGCCGCGTCCAAGCGAGCCCGGCGGTACGGATCTCGATCGACCCACGTCCCATCGGGTCCCAGTCGCATCTCGATCGTCTCCTCGCGCAGAATCTGCTGTTTGTAGCGACTCACCCCCCATCCGGGATTTCGTTGGGCGGGGCCGGCATCGCCATCCCGCCCTCTCCTCGATTCGGCGGACAGTTGCCGCGACGTGGGCACCGCCCATTCTCCGTGCCGCCGCTTGTCAGGGTAATCGCGGTAGATCCACAGGCTTCTCGGGTTGCCCGGGGCCACTCGCACCCAAATCATGAACCAGGACCGCCCCCCGGCCGGGTCGATGAACAGGTAGTTGGACCCGGACGCCGGCAACGCGGACACCGGGACCATGTGGGTCTGACGCCCGTACTTCGGCCACGCCCGACCGGCAATGTCCAAAGTGAATCCGTAGTAGACCGCGAGCACGTATGCCTTGGTCTTGCCGGCGACCAGCTCGGCGACCAGCTCCCGATAGGAGCGGCCACCGGATCGGAACGGGGTCAGGTCGCTGTGAAAGTAGACGACCCGGGTCGTGGCATCCGCTCCGTCCTGAATGAACGGCACCCGCCCCGGCTTCAACCCGGGCACGAGCACCTGCTCCTTGGGCAACAGCCGGGCCGGCCGGGTGACACGCACCACCCCGGTCCCGACCGCCTGTTTGATGGTGTTGGTGATGCCGTTGACCGGCGTGAACGACCACACGCCGTAACCGGGCCGGTACTTGCCGCGACGTTCGAACATGAGAAACCACGGCAACGGCATGTTCTCGTCCGCCCACCAGGCGATCGCCCGGCGGTGCTTCAACCCCAACTCGCGCCCCTCCCACGCCCCCGGGTCCTGGTTGTAACTCTGAAACTGGATCTTCGCGCCGCTGGGAAGCACGAGCACGTTGTCGGTGAACCCATTCTTGACGCTGTGATGCACGAAGAAGGTCGAATCCCTTCGTCCGTTGAGCTTGCGAATGGCTTCCGGCAACAGCGTCCAAACGATCTTCTGCGCGGTGTCCTTGCTGCTGTCCTCCGTCTCGCTGACCACCAGAAAGGTGACACCCTCGTTCGCCGCCACTTCATGCGGCGTGACCGAAAGCACCGTTTCGACCAACTCGTAGGCCGCGAAGAAGCTTTTGCTCGACCGGTTCCCTCCGAGAAGGACCAGCATCTTGAGCGTCGGCTGGGCCGCGAGCCGGCGGGCTGCCTTCCAGAAGGCGGGCCGAGGGGCATATCGGATCGGGTCACGAGCCGCCGCCGCCAGCGCCTCGCGACGAATTCGCCGCAGCTCGTCCCAGCGGTCCGCCGCCCGCTCGACGCCGAGGCGGCGGACCAGCTCGTCCATTTCCTCGGCCGTGGGCAGAGGCAACAACGGATGATCGGGTTCCGCCGCGATGATCGCGTCCCAGGTCGTCATCGCAACACCTCGTCGAAGCCCCGGAGCACCTCCTCCGGCTGCGCATGGCGGTCCGAGAACTGCCAGTGAAGCAAATCCGCGAGCGCCGCCGAGGCCGCTTCGGTGATCGACCACTTGGGATACGCCTCCCGGTAGGCCGTCCCGCGCAACAGGACCCACCGCCCGATGTCGCCGCCCTGCCCCAGCGCGTACGCCTCGACTCGCTTGCGCGTATCGGCCCTCCAGTTTGGCGGGGCGCCCCGCATCAGCAGGTCGGCGGGTGGCGGGCGCAGGTAGCGGGTTCGCCTCTCCTCCTCGTACGCTTCGATGAACGCGTCGCGGTTTGCCCGGATGCCCGCAAGCACGTCATCCGGCACGGAGCCCACGAGGCTGAACTTGCCGTCGCCCAGGCGCCGGACGGAAGCGCCGGACGCATTCACGGCATGCACGAGCGTGGTCAGGTCTGGATTCATCGCCCTTTGTCCTCCGAGCCCAGCGCGGCGCGCAGCGCCGCGGCTTCCTCCTTCAACATGGTGAGTTGCGCCTCCACCTCGTGCTTCTGCACCTTGATCCCCGCGATTAGCCCGCGCAGCATGGCAATCTCGCGCTCCAGCGTCTCATGGTCTCGCCGCGCCCGCACAACGCGGCAGTCGGACGCGTAGCGAATCCTCCACAGATCGTCCCAGGTGAGATCCTCCGTCGCCACCGCCTCGACGAGCGCACTGCCGCGCTCCGACGAGTGACCGAATGGCTGCGGGGTCCACTCCGCGCCCAACCGAGGTGGCCCTTGGCTCATAGAAGCTGCCCTTTCTCCTCTTTGACTCGCTTCGGGCTGTGCGCGTCGACGAAGCGGGTGCTGCGGCGCTGATAGACCAGCTCGCAAGGCCCAGTCTGTCCGTTGCGGTTCTTGGCAACCAGCAGGTTAATGCGCCGGAACTCGTCTCTCCACCCCTCGCGCACCTCCACGCTCTTGCCCGCCTTGCTCAGCGTGGTTGCCCCTCCCGTGCGCCACTCACTGTCCTCCTTCGGGTCGTCCGGCTGGTGGTGGACCAGCCATTTCATGTCGTCGAAGTCGTCGTCGTCGAGCTTCGGCTCGTACAGCAACGCGATGACGTCCGCGTCCTGCTCGATGTTCCCGCACTCGCGCAGGTCGGACATGAGCGGCGGCCGGCCGGCACGTTCCTTCTCACTGTCCCGGCCCAACTGGGCACACGCCACCACCGGAATGGACAGATCCTTGGCCGTACGCTTCAACCACGACGACACCTCGGCCACCTGCTCGACCCGCGAACCGTACCGGTTGACCGACTGCATGAGTTGCAGGTAGTCCACAACCACGAGGCCGATTCCGTGCTGCCGTTTGGCACGGCGAGCCGCGACGAACACGTCTTGACCGGTCACCATGGAGCGATCGTCGATGAAGAACCGCTTCCATTCACTGATTCGCCCCGTCGCTTCGACAATGGCCGGCTCCTTGGCGTCTGTCCAAAAGCCGTTGCGCAACTTGATGCCGTCCACGCGGGCCTCGGCCGCCACCAGTCGACCCATGATCTCCTGGCGGGCCATCTCGATGGAGAAGAACAAAACCCCCGTGCCGCCGTGCAGCGCGTGGCGCATGATGTCCAGGGCGATGGCCGTTTTGCCGCAGCTTGGCCTGGCCCCGATGACGACAAACTCCCGGGGCTGCAACCCGCACGTGATGTTGTTCAAGTACCAGAACGGCGTTGGCAGCCCCGTGATTTCCTGCTTTCCCCGGTGCCTCGCTTCAATCGCGTCGATGTAGGCAGGAACACACTCCGTGATCGGCACGAACTCCGTCGGCACGTGAGCCTCGCTCAGCACCATGGCATCGGCCTCGAAGCCTGCCACCAGCTCCTTCACCGAGCCCGGAGGGTCGTACACCTTGCCCAAGGTCTCGACGCACAGGCCGAGCATGCGCCGAAGCGCGTGCTTCTCCTCCACGACGTCCAGGTAGTGCCCGAGCATTTCCGGGGAGGGCACCAGCCCCACCAGGTCGTTGATGTAGGCCAGCCCACCCAGTTCCTCGAGCTTCCCGGCATCCCGAAGCGCGATGCTGAGCAGCACCACGTCGACCGGCTTCCCGGCATCCGCAAGCCGGAGGATGACCTCGTAGAGCCCCCGGTGCCGCAGGTCGTAGAAATGCCCAGGAGTGATGCGGCGCCGCAGAAGCTCGTCAATGGCTTCGCGCCGGGCGATGCTTGCTCGTTCCTGGTCGTAGGCGTCGAACAGGAGGCACCCTAAAACGCCACGCTCGGCGTCGAGGGCGTGGGGAGGAAGACGATCGCTCACGCCGCCACCTCCTCTCCGCCGGTCAGTTTTCTCAATTCCAGCCGCTTTTCGCGCAGCTGCATCATCAGAGCCTTGAACTCCGACTTGAACTCCGACTTGCGATCGAGGCTTCCGGCGAGGTTGCCGGAGTTGCCTGGGTGCTCCTCGCACTGTCGCTCAAGGTCTGCGATAACCCGACGCAACGCGGACGGGTCCAACGCCACCGTGCGTGGCCCGTACTGCGCGGGATCGTCGCGGTAACAGCCGTTCCCGAAGAACTCCTCGGCCCGCGGCAGAAACGCCCCAGGCGACACCTCGGGGCCCCGGCGGGCGTACGCCTCCACGACGGCCTTGGTCCCAGCCATGACGACGTCGAACCCGTCGCGCAGGATGGCCGCACGGATCGCCACCATGCCCGGCGTGTGCCCCTTTTTCTTCGGATAAAGGGCCCAAATTGCTTCAGTCTGCTGAATCTCCTCCAGCATTCCATGAGCTTCGGTCGGGCAGCCGCCGGGGGGGCTGGGAGGGGGTTCAGG
>JACCDT011807249.1_pt1 | contig 14640 bp, 14 predicted proteins | sample 7446291 | NCBI WGS metagenome assembly JACCDT01 (sample SAMN15323446, study PRJNA562643) | freshwater metagenome | isolation source: river surface water | place: USA:Blue River Watershed | collected 2017-08-17
CCCCGCAACTTGTCGGTGCTCACCCATAGATTAAATCCATGTTTAGAACATTCTTCTCGACCTTACGCCAAGCCCGTATCGATGCCGAACTGCAAGAGATCATCACTGAGGGCAGTCGCACTCGTGAGAGCGCAGGTGCTATCCGTGACTTCCTCCTTAAGGTCCTACAAGAGGATATCGACGGCAAAGAAAAGTTCAACGATGAGATCTTGCAGGAAGCAGCTGGACTCATTGAAGAGCTAGGGCCGGGTGCCTTCTATTGGATGACAGATATCGCTGTGCAGATGACAGTTCTAGCCCAATGCGCCTTAACGGGTATACCGACCAATGTGGAGGCAGAGCTGGGTAAGGATGCGGGTGCGAAGGAGATTGTAAAATGCGTGGTTCGGATTTAATTTCTGGTAACTCTTAATCACCGGGTCGGGGGTTCGAGTCCCTCACAACCCACTTAGATTCAAGCCTAATTTGGCAAATTAAATGTGGAAGTGTGAAATTCGAGCCTCTATCGGTGGGCAACGAGCTGGCAATAGAAAAATCTAAATTCAATGTGCGGAATTTGAAATCCGTGTATAGGCTGTTTCACGCAAGACTAAAAGCCTGGGTGCTACTGCCGTATTTATAGATGAGGTCTTGTTCCTTAGTCCTTTCCATCGGGACCTTCTAAAGGAGCACCCAGATGGCACACCCACCAGTTCCAGCGCGAACTCGAAAACAACTCAAGCGCCCTAACGGCTTTGGCAGCGTCTACAAAATAAAAGATAAGCCAATCTACGTTGCCCAGTTCTACAAATTGAATCCCGTCACCGGGGAAAAGAAAAAAACTGTGCGCAAATTCAGAACTAAGAAAGACGCTTTATTGTTCCTAGATAATTTAAACAATTCCGCTCTCAATGGACGTCCATCAACCCAAGTTAACGAGAAATCAACTATTCGTGAGTTTCTCGATACTCACATTGATAGATACGTGCGTGATAAGAAAGCTCCTGAAACCCTTAGGAACTATGAGAGTGCTCGCAATCGCATTTGCTCTGAGGTAGGGGCTATGAATGCAAGCAAATTCTTACCTCGAGATGTTGAAGTATTAATTGAAATTCTTGAGAGTAAATATAAGATAAATACAGTCTGCAATGCATTCGCACTTCTTAGCCTTGCTTACAACAAATCGGTGAAGATTGGAGAAATGCCTTCTAATCCTTGTCTGCGCGTTGATGCTCCTAAGAGAAGCTTGTAACCTACCGGCCATATTCCTCATGATGATTTCGCAGCAATCTACAAAGAAGCCTCCCTCAACCCCTACTCACATGCTCGTATCGAGATTGGAATGTTTGTCCCTATTCGCCCAGGGGAAATTCTTGGACTGAAATGGGAAGACGTGGATTGGGAAAATTCACTCTTAAGGGTTGAAAGGCAGTTACAACGTGTTAAAGGTGAGGGTTTAGTTCTAAGAGAAACCAAGACTAAGAAATCAAGAACCATCCCAATATCCAGAGAAACGCTTGAAATTCTCAAAACTCATCGTGATTACCAGGAGATGAACAATGACTCCTGGGAGGAAAATAACGGGTTAATATTTCCGAACACAATTGGAAAACCTCTCGATGCTAAACGAGAACTTAAGTGGTGGAAAGACATACTAAAAAGAGCAAAGGTCAAGCACTACCAGCTCTACCAAATGCGCAAGACTGCTATCAGCCATCTTGAAAATCTAGGGACACCCGATTCAACAATCATGAAATTCACTGGGCACACCAATATGGGAACTGTTTATCGGCATTATGCAACTTCCACAGATGCGGCTGATAAATCAGCGCTCGCTGGGCTTGATTTAGTTCGAGCTAAAGCTCTGGGTGTCACAAAAGTAGATAAGTCAGAGGTGAATCATGAATAACAATCACCTTATATCTGCTCGAGCCCGTGGAATCCTTTTCTATATCATCACCACTGACGCCCATATTTCTGCAGAGCATCTAAGCAAGGAGCTTCTGGAAGGTGAAACGGCGATTGCATCAGGCCTTCGTGAATTGAGAGATTTGGGATTCCTTATTCTCGAAAATACGAGGACTCACGATGGATTCTTTAGAAAAGTAACAACAGTGACTGCCAAGGGTTATGAGTTCTTTGGAGATTCTTTAAGTCGTTTAAATGGATTCAATCCTCATTTTGCCGAAGTTATCTTCAACCATCCAAGCCAAACAGGTGCAGGAGTTGAACCCTTTATAGCACGGCCAGATAAATCTAAATTCCACGTTTTAAGCTCCTCTGGATTCAGCGGTCTATCTTCAAGAGAAATTGCAGCTGTGCAGCAGTACGAAAACGAGGAACATCAAAAGAAGATTATTGCGGACTATGAGGCGGAAAGAGAGAAGTGGCACTCCTTAGATAAATGTAAGAGGGTCCAACAATTCGAAGCTCGCCAACTGAAGCCAAGCAGGGTCGTATGGACATGCACAGATGTCTCTTTTGAGTTTGCAGATACCCTCGAGCGAATTTGGGCAGTCGCTCCATGGAAAGTCACAAAATCGCGCTTTACAAGAATACTTAAATCGATGCGGTTGCGCTATGGAACTAATGGACATATCGAGTGCGCCATAATTGAAGAGTTCTTCAAGGGTGAAGATGTGAGTGGCTTAATAGATGGTGACTCAATAATGTCAAGATTCTTTCTGAGATTCCCATCAATTCTGGAGCGCGTAAAGCTTTCCGATTTGCACCTGACGGAAGATGAGCGCCAAACCAAGATGCGCGAGCAATTGGCGCTTGCAGATGCACAATGGACAGATTTTTAGATTACTTCCCCATCTTTGCGACCATGAAATGGATTAGGTTGTAGAGATGTATATGGGTATCTGTTGTGGAACATACTTTTATTAGTTATATAGCTGTATCAGCCTTATAGATAAGGTGGATTTCAGGGTTCGGTATGTGCAGATATACGAGTAGATTTCCCTAATAATTAATGTATGCAATTTAATAGAGGCCTATACACGCCTTCAGAGGCTGCCATAAAGCTAAATGTGAAAGTTTCCACCATATACGCTCTACTATCCCGAGGAGAGCTTCTAGGGCACCACCAAGGACGTAGACGAGTCATCACTGAAGAACAACTTAGGAAGTTTGAGATTAATCGCAAGTAATGCGATTGAGCTTAAAGTAAGTTCTGTAATAGTGCTTATTAATATATAAGAGCACCTTGCAAGGTCAGAATTCCTGGATTTAAGCACAAGAACGACAGAGGTCTTGAAGGCCGTAGTCAACTTTATGGGCTTGAGGAACCGGCCAGGACATTAGATTTTGTTGGATATCCAGTACGAGTCGTGGTGACTGTAACGCCGATTGAGACTCCAGGTTTCAAGCCAGACACTGTTATTAGTCCAGAAGTATTGATTGTGGAACTCACAGTACCCGTCAAAGTCAATTCAGGGCGAACGGCAGTTCCTAACTCCCAGGTCCAGGCAGAGTCGTAGTTGGTCACTTGGGAGGTATACCCATCTTGAGTGCTCGTGATGTTTCCAAATGTCGGCGTTAAACCAACGGGACAATTTAATACGCGTGCAATTTTGGTTGGGAGAACACCTTGAAATTCTGCCCCAGACTTCAAATGAACAAGATACTTCACCTCCCACATAACGGATGAGGAGACGCCATCGGTACACACGGGGGCAGGATTCACAGCTGGTAGTTCGGGCACTCTAGTCCAGGTTGCCCCACCATCTAATGAAGTCGCCTGACCCCAATCATAAAAATTGGTTGAAGCAACTGGTTTTAAGCCGAATACTAGATACTGCACTAATGAAGGGGATGAAATAGTGGCACTGACATTAATTTTTTGGTACTCGTATGCTTTTTGATTTCCACTCGCGTCTGCACCCAGAGAAGTTGTAACTGATGAACCAGTTATTGTGGGAGTTCCAAGCGCCGTTGGCGTAGGAGAGGCGCTCGCTGTAGGCGTAGGAGAGGGGCTCGCTGTAGGCGTAGGAGAGGCGCTCGCTGTAGGCGTAGGAGAGGCGGCGACAGGTATGTTTGCGGAAATCGTTGAAGAATAATCTGAATAAACGGCTCCGTTAAATGCCCTTACTCTGTAACCATATCGGGCACCTGGGGTTAACCCGGCATCAATATAAGAAACCCCCGTACTGATTCCATCTGAAATTGTCACCCAACTTCCGCCATTTAAAGATCGTTCAATTACATAGTCCGTAATCGCAACACCATTATTAGCGGGAGCAATCCAGGATAAGGAAACGGTGGTTGGACCGATAATTCCGGTCAAAGCACCAGGGGCATCAGGCTTAACTCCTGCTCTGATGGTGAAGCCGTAAGAGGACGAAGCAGTGTAAGTTCCACCGGCATTCGATGCTGTCACCGAACAATGAATTTCATAGTTTTGGTAATTATTTATAACATCACTTGTCATTACATAAGTTGAAGTATTTGACAATATTTTGTTCTCACTCAAACCGGTACGAATATAAATCGAGTAAGCCTCAGTGTCTACTGGCTTATCCCAAGTAACTTGAGAACATGAAAGAAGGTCTCCGACAAAACTTCCGCTCAAAGTGCTTTGCGTACTTACTCTTGGCCAGCCACTCTTAATATAAGGCTTTGGCCATGCAGAAAGGTAGACCGAGGAGCTAGATTGAGTGTTACCTCCAGGTCCACTTGCCACACTTTGGCAATAAATGTATCCCCCGCCATATTTTGAAATCAATTCCTTAGTTAAGTTCAAAGTTGTGCCAGTTCCGATTCGGGTGTCAGCCGATGAATAAGAAAGTCCTATCCACCAATAAGTTTGGACACTGGTTGCTCCATTAAAAGTTGCAGGTGCGCAAGTCAGAGTATTGCTAGCTTGGTAATCCGAAGCATTTGGGAGTCCTAAAATGGAAGGATTCTTCACTACCTGCGGTGGCGCGGCTTGGGTAATTGTGACTTTGCGAGTAGTGGAACCATTCGAATTTGTAGCGGTAACTTCACAAGTGTAAGTGCTCTCGTAGCTGACTTTTGAAACTTTTATGGAAGGTGTATTCGCTCCGTAGGTCAAACCTGGCCCCGTCCAAGATAAGGAAACCGATTGTGTATTTTCAGACCATGTTCCACTGTTGCAAGTTAAAGTAGAGTCCGGAAGCGCTACACCCGAGATGCTTGGTTCGACTATCGGGGAAGGTAAGGCTCTGTTTTGCTTAGTCTCATTCTTTAGGAGAGTTGGAATCCCCGAATTATTAATGGTATCTATGTAATAACTCAATCGAACATAGATACTTGGCATACCTAATTCACAGTCCTCAGCTCCCCAGCTAGTAACACCGGCAAGGATTGGCTTGCCGTTTAGGATTGCAAATAGCGGCCCGCCTGAGTCTCCATTACATGCACCTGCAAAAACTCTTTCTTTTTTGTTGTATTTTCCTACAGCAAACCAAACGTCATTCCTCCACCCCTTATATTTCTTGACAAGAGATGTTTGGTCATCGACAACTGCTTTGCGCAAATATGTGGCCATGTCGGAATTTTGGTCTTTACCCCAACCAACAATTTCATACTTAACAGATTTACTTGATTGCGCCTTCTTAATAGTAGAAGAGCTAGGCAAAGTAGTGACTTCTGCATCGATGATTTCTTCTGAGAGTAAGAGCAATCCGATGTCATTAACCATCTGTCTTTCACTGTACCTTGGATTTCTCCAGGTCGCTGACACTTCAAGAAGTTCAGTATCGTCATCTAAGATGTCAGCTCCGTACTTTACGTAGTAAAGCCCGCCGCTCAAGACGCAGTGTGCGGCAGTAAGAACAATCCTTGGCTCGATTAATGTACCCGTACAAATAAAAGATGGAGAGGTTGAGTCATCTTCGGCATACCAAATAGAAATAACTGATGGATATATTGACGCTCCATTTGTCACTTCCTTTCCAAAAGTAATTCCAAATGAAGCAGTTGAAGATACGATAGCCAGGAAGAATGAGGTAAGGATTACTACAAATTTATTTTTCGCAGGCGATACCATCTTTGTCCCGGTCTGATTTCTTGTTGGCTGTGTATAAAGCTTTATCAAAAGTTGGGGTCAACTTTGTAGTTCCACCAACATTCACTGCACCAGGCAAGGCTACGCCTCCTGGGTATGATTTATTCAGTTCCGTGCAATTCTTAAATACTTTTGCCCCAGCATTTGCTTCAGGTGCTCCCAATAGAACAATTGGGAGTATGAGCGCGGCAAGTATTCTCGATTTCATTTTCTCAGTCTACTTGCTGAAATAACTCTTTCCCACACTCGAGCCAAGCTCAATTCGTCAGAACTGAAAGTTTCCGTGTAGCCACCCTGGGGCATGTCTCTCGCCGACAGATAAACACCTAGTTTCTGCTTCTTTCTTATCCAGTCGAGAACCTCTTGCTCAATCTGAAAAGCGATATCCGCAGTTGAGTAGTTAAGAGCCTTATAGAGCTTCCAGCCGTATTTTTCATGTTGCTTAATTCGGCTTCTGCCTCGACTGCGTTCCAGCCCTCCAATTCCAATCTTTGCAGCCTGAAACTCGGCGTGATACATCAAGTAGATATATCCAGGGGCTTCATAATTTATTCCCCAATCGGCACAAAATTTGCATCCTCCTTGGCCTCCTTTAAGGTGCGTATATTTGGGTGCAACCTCTCGATTGCAACCAATACATTTGCTTCGCCATGGAGTAGTAGCGGACTTGAATGGCTCAAGAGGTAGTAGTCCTTTGGAATGCATCAAATTAATAGCGTCTTTAGCATCTACTTTGCTGCCGGAGCAATATATGCAACCAGAACCTCGATGCTTTACTGATGAATATTGAGGTTTTACTTTCCTCCCGCAAGTTACACATTGACACAACCAACCTACGCGAGCTCCGGGATATTGTTCAAGCGGTATTAGGCCTGCATCTTTCATGACTTTAGAAGCTTCGTTAGGGTCAACAAATGTCCCCCCACAGTATTTACAACTGTGTCCAGACCTCAATGAATCATATGTAACCTCAACAGTTCTACCGCACTTGTCGTGAATCAATTTCCATTTCGCCGACGCATTTAAATATTTCTCCGCGGGCGTGAAGCCTGCCTTTCTCACAATTTCTTTTATCTTGGATTTGTTAACTGCATTGGGTGCACAGTTCTTACATCCATATTTCGAGTTGGAAGCATTTTTGTATGTCGTTGAAATCTTCTTTCCGCAACGTAAGCACTTGCATTTCCAAGTTGCTGAAGCAGAAATAAACGGCTCGAGTGGTTGGAGTAATTTCGATTTCATAACGGAAATTGCAAAAGAAGGGTCTACTTTCTTTCCTGAGCACCAGATACATCCACCTTGCCCGGCTCGCACGCTGTCAAATCGCGGAGAGACTTCTCGCTTACATTTCAAACACTTTGACAACCAAGGTTTACCTGAATTTCCTGGATAATCAATAAGTGGAAGTAAGCCTGATTTTTTCATTATTTCAGAAGCTTTTTCAGGCTCCACTACCTTGCCGGCACAGTACACACATCCATAAACGCTGCGAATAATTGACTGAAGCGTTGGATTTACATTTTGACCGCATCTAAGACATTTACATTTCCATGGACTCTTATTCGATTTGTAGGGCTCAAGCGGTAACAATTGCTTGGCTTTTGCCAACAAGATTGCATCCTTTTCTGGTTTTCTACGTTTGTCGGCTCCTGATTTTTTGCCACATGTCTTGCATCCGCCTTGACCTGCAATCAAGCCACTCAACCGAGGTGAGCAGCTAGAACCGCAATTCAGGCATATGGATTTCCAGGGTGCATTGGTTCCAGGGTAGTCGGTGACCGGAGTAAGACCTGCTTCATTCAACATTTCCAAAGCTTTAGGTGTACCCAATTGAAGTTTAAGTTGCCCACCTCTTTTGTGTCCACAAAACTTACATGAAAAACGACCTTGTTGAATCGAGTTGTATCTTGGAGAGATTGCTGAATTGCATCCTCCGCAAACCATTTTCCAAGGTTTGAGCGCACCTGGAAAAGGTTCTAAAGGAACGTGACCTAGCTTTCTTAATTTATCTACGGCGTCAGACTCCAATACTTTTCTGCCCGAACAGTACGGACATTGGTGTCCCCTTTGCCTAACTTTGTCTGCTCTTGGACTTACTTCCCTCTTGCACTTCAAGCATTTGGAGCGAATAGGAGTGGTTGAATTTATGTATGGCTCAAGAGGCTTTAGATTATTCCTAAGGAATAATTCAACAATATCTTGTTGCGTACTAGCGCGAGTCATGCAGTTTCAATCTTAACTAACGACCATCTGTAACAACAAAAGTTATGCAAAAATTGTTTCGCCCTGTCACCCTGCAACTAACGGGATTTTGTCCCACCCATCCGCTAACAAAAGAACCAGATTTCCAGAGACTAACTGGTTGTTGCCCTATCCAGCCAGATGCTTGCTTTCCACTTATCCAAAGTGAGAACGGATTGGTTCCTATCCATCCAGAACCAGTCCGACCGCTAATACGTAGATTTACTGGGTTTGTGCCGCACCATGTATTAATGGAACCAGCTGTTGGAATTTGCATTTGGCACTGCCACGCTTGAGCATAGGCTGCTTCAGGAACAAAAAAGTAGGAACTCATGACAATTGTGCTAGTTACCAACAAGCGCCTAATTTTCATACATTCAGACTACAAGGCAAGAATCAAGTTCGAAATAACCCCCTAGGGTTAAGTCTGTGGAATCGATTAAAATAATCAGTAATTACGCCTAGCCACGAGTCTAAATGCCAGGCAGTAGCCCAACAGAATTCCGGACACGAACAAATTAGCGCGAAGGTGGGCAACCGGTTTGCTACAGAAATATGGAGAAGGGTCTTCTAAACGGAGAAAATGGGGCTAGAATTACGAAAAACGATGGATTGGAGACGTTTCAGGGCCTGTTCCTGTTAACTCTTAATCACCGGGTCGGGGGTTCGAGTCCCTCACAACCCACAACAGAATTGCGGATTTTCCGCATGAAATTGTGAAGTCTGAAGCTCCTGCGAAAAAGTGAAATGCAGGAAAGTGAGCAATAAGTGAGCAGTGACCGCTCAGCAGGCACATTTTCAACTCTCCATTTACACTTTTTCAATTCACGAAAGTGGATGGATAGGTCTGTTGCCGACCTAAATGACGCAGTGACATCCGAAATGACACACTCACGAAAGGAACATTTGTGTCTAGCACAGGAGATCACTCACCAAGAAAATCAAATACTGCCCGGAAGGTTCGGAAAAACGGCGAAGGAACAGTCTATTTTGATAATACAAAACAGAGATTTGTTGCAGAATTTTTCGATATAAAAGGCGAACGACAAAAATCATCGTTTAATCGTCAAGCAGAAGCTATAAAGTGGCTTGAAAACAATATTTCCATTCGAGACCATGGGCATGGCACGCATGCAGAAAAGCCCAAGCAAACAGTCAAAGAATACCTAGATGACTGGCTTGAGCACATTCGACCAACAATTCGATACAACACATATAGATGCTACAAACAGGCTATTCGTTGCAGGATAAATCCCTACATTGGAGATATTCGATTATCGAAATTGAAGGGAATCACGATTGAGAAAATGTTTAATGACTTAATTCAAAAAGGGTACAAAGGAGGAACAATTGATGGGGTTTATCGAACCCTGTCCAAAGCCTTTAATGATGGAGTACGACTTGATCTAATCCCCTTCAGCCCGTTACAAAAGGTGAGAAAACCAAGAATTCAGAGCACCCCATCAACTGCCATACCAAAGTCTGACTTAGAAAAGCTTCTGAGAGAAGCCGCTAAGAATCCGGCAGACCTTGCACGACTCGTTGTAGGTGCGCATCTTGGTCTGAGACCCGGTGAAATATCAGGGCTTCGATGGAGTGACTTGGACGAGGAAAATCTTCATATGAAGATTGAACGTCAGGTTCAATATGAACCAAAGCTTGGACATGTTTATCGGCCACTGAAGATTAATCGCAAGGACTTTTTACCTATTACAGAGATTGAACTCAATATCTTGAAAAGGTATAAAACCGACTTTGAAATTTTCGTCATGGTTAAATGCATCGGGGGCTCTCACTGGAAAGGTGATTCAGACATCATGTTTCCAAACAAGTATGGGAATCTTCAAAATGCCAAAAGCGACCGCATTTGGCTCAACAATCTCTGCGACAGAGCTGGAACTCCCCGCTATGAACGTTACCAACTACGGAAAACAGCATTTACGTCACTTTTACTCTCGTCAGATATTGGAACAGTTATGGCGTATTCGGGGCACACGCAATCTTCAACCTTATTGAAGCATTACATTTCGCCCGAATTGACGGCTCTTAGAGGCGCTATTGCCAAGAGAGAAAATAGTGGAATTCTCCCCGATTTAGATTTCAGCCGGCGGACTGAGCAATAATGAAATAGAAAGAACTCGGCAGGGGTTCCAGGGAATCTTCACCCTTCCTTGAGTAATTTCCTTACTGAACATTTCCGGGTGGCTCCGGGAGGGCTTAGAAGGCTTCCGGGAACCCCTGCCGTTCTCCATCAACGTATATGTCGTCACCTGCTGATAATTTCGTTCCATGAGAATTTTCTTCCTTGATGACGCCGGAGTGGCGAATAACCGGCCTCAAGATCGCTTTTTTGCCTTTGGTGGTTTCAGTATTGATGTTGAGGAATTGGCAAAACTTCGGGAACTCCAAAACAAAGCATGGCAACTATATGATGGCTTGGGTTCGATAGAGGATGAGCTCAAATTCTCACACGTTGGAACACAATCAGATACCTCCTCGAAACCTAACCCTCTCGTTCGAATTGGCCTATCGCTTTCCGAGCGAAGGAATTTTGTAATTTCAGCGCTAAATTCTCTCAGCGACTTGAATTCGATTGAAGTCATTGTGAGTTGCGTGAATAAGGAACGGGCTTACGGTGTTGATAACGAACAACACGCTATCCGAGTGCTCATGGAACGAATCCAGTTATCGGCACAGGAATCAGGCGAAAGCGTGCTTATGATCTGTGATGAAGTTCAGAGGGGTAAAAATTTACTTCGAGATGTACTCCACAGACAAGATTCACACTACGTTGATTATGACAACATCAGGGAAACAATAATGTTTGCACCCTCAAACTTGAGCCCAGGAATTCAATTCGCAGATCTCATCACCGGTGCCACAGTCCGAATGTTGAACCACGGAGATGTAAGTTATTTCAGTCAGATTACAAAGTATGTTAGAACAAATCCATATGGCGGTCGAGAACGCTTAGGTTATGGTCTAACTCTTTTTCCAAAATCAGCATATTCAGACTTGGTTGAAGTTGAGAATGGTCATGTGCCTAAAGACAAGCTCACAAATCACAATCAAATTTTTTAAAGCACTTTTATAAAAGTTCATTGGAATCATTTCAAGCACAAAAGAAATAATAGAGTGCCCTTTTTAGAGGCCAATTGCAAAAATCACTGTTGCCACAATTGCACACAATTAGTTACGAGTGCAGATAGCACTCGTAACTAACAAGGAGTGCGAAATGTCAGACTATTTGACTATTGAGGAGATTGCCGATGATCTCCAAATACCAAGAAGAACCATCTACTACTACATGCAGAAAGGTGACTTTCCAAGAACTAAGAACTTTGGGAGACACAAGAGAGTGCATATTGATGACTACTTAGATTGGCAAGCATCGAGAGAAATTGATTCCTCAAAGCAGGTACAACTTGAGGAGGAGAAATGAAGAATTTTACTTCGGTGGATTCATTGGTGGTTTATCTAAAACCTTGGCAATTTTGCAAAACGGCTGGAATCGCAAGATTGCATCTCACTAAGTTACTAGACGAGAAAAAGATTGATTCGGCCGTATTCGATAAGGAACTCTATATTCCAATAAATCTAGGATTTGTCGCCCGTTCGGTATTTGGCGTTGATGTTGAAGACTTCAAATCTGAAATGGAACTTCGAAATCCAAAGTCCGTGATGCCTGCTGGTGGTTTGCTGTTCAAGCCATTGAGTTTCACGGAATGGGAGGCTCGAAATGCCAGAAGAAATCAATGATGCTTTTGAAGCTCTAAATCAGATTGGGATTCACCAAGATGAAATTGAAGAGTTCATCAAAATTCGAGATCGAGGTCAGGAAGTCAGACGTGAAGTCTGTATTTGCGGTCATGCAATCAACAAACATGATGGAATCGGAGGAAATGTCGTTTGTCTGACAGCAAGAATGTGGTGCCCCTGTACTACTCCGTTGCCTGTCTTGAATGTCCAAGATACTCGATTCTTCATGACCAGAACTTATGGTGCAGGTAGAAAGCATGCCCTTGCCACAGGCCTTCATCGCTTAGGAAAAAAAGGTAAATGGGCAAAGTGGTTGATTGAACTTAAATGTGCCAAATGTGGTGCAAGTAAAGTTCCAGTGTATCCCTCTGCAATAGATGAATCGAATCATGTGTCCAGACAACCAGCATCTAGGAATTTTCTTCTCTGCGAAAATTGCTTGATGGAACTTGGAGGAAGTATCTATTAGCCTGATTTGAATCTTGCTCCGAGACCAATCTTTCCAATTTAGAATATGAATCTTTAGGAACTGAATAACTAATTCTCTAGAATATTAGTCTTCTAGAAATTCAGTTCTTATTGGGGAGATTGGTCTCGCAAGAAATCTACCGAGCTACACAGTTACATAATTTAACGCCTCTTCACTCGGGTTAGATTTCATTCAAACTACTGTTTATGAAAGGAAAAGCACGTTTTTGCAGGAAATTGATGCCGAAAAATTGCTCTGAAAGACAGCTCGAATGGGTGAAAAAATCCAGTAGTTGTTGGAGGTTCAAATGTCAGTCGGTTTCGATATTCTTTAGACATGGGAAACGCAGAGGCTTTAGAAGCTCTAAAGGCTGAGGCCTATTCAAATGAGTGCGTCCTTGTAAGTAAGAAGAGGGTCAATGGAAATTCTCGATATCAATTTAGATGTAATTCAGGACATGATTTTGAGGCAACTAGGTCATCGTTAAAGCGAAGGGGTTACTGGTGCCCAACATGTTCGAATGGCCTTCAGCGCTATACCGAGGAATCAGCTAGAGAATTTATGTTTTCGGTTGGTCTGGAGCCTATCGAACCCTATGCGGGGACAAGAGATCCATGGAAATGCCGATGCTTAAATTGTGGCAGGGAAACATCAAAAAGATTACGTAGCGTGAAGCAAACCGGAACCAAAATAGGATGCCAATTTTGCTCAACAAGAGCTAAAGCAGATTTACTCAAAACTGATGAGAAAATTGCGGTAGAGATCATGCTCACTGCAAGAGCCAAGCCGCTTGAACCTTATAAAAAGAGCGATGCCCGATGGAAGTGCGTCTGCCTTAGGTGTCAAAATGAAATTTACCCAACTTTGAATAACGTCAAGCAAGGCGGTGATCCATGCACGTATTGCTCCGGGCACTCTGTTGATGTGAAGCAGGCTATTGAACTGTGCAGGGAGTTTGGATTAGAACCTATCGGCCAATATCCTGGCAATTCGGTCAAGTGGGGAATGAAATGCATGAAGTGCGGAATAGAGGTTTCTTCTCTATACGGAAATATCACACGCAAAAAGAGAAATGGTTGGAAGAGTTTTGGATGCCCAGATTGTTCGTTCCTCGAGATGGGTCGCAGATATAGCGAAGATCCAGAGGTAGCTCGCCAAAAGTTTTTAAATGCGGACTTAGAAATGATAGGAGAATATAAGACTGCTAGATTACCGATTGAGGCAAAGTGTCTTAAATGTGGCGCAATAACAAAGCAAACTCTCAACGGAGTGATGAATGGCAAGGCGTGTAAATTTTGTTTCCATGTAGGAATTAAATACGGCGAACCGGCATACCTTTATTTGATTTACCATTCGGAATTTAAATCCATCAAAGTTGGAATCTCCAATGTGGAGGCAAATCTAAATCGACTTGTAGCTCACAAGAAAAATGGCTGGTCTGAGTACAAAAGCTTTAATTTCGATACAGCCGATGAAGCGGAATATTTCGAAACTTTGTTGCTCAAATGGCTCCGCAAGGATCGTGGCCTACCACCACATTTAGTTCGAGAATTAATGCCTCAAGGTGGTTTTTCCGAAACTGTTGATGCCGAGGAGATATCTCTTCCTGAAATCGAAGTAAAGCTCTTAGCCCTTTTACAAGACAGAAACTAAAAGTGCAGGATAGTTAGCAGTTAGAGAGCAACTTATTCCATCCTCTGAACTAACCCAAGTGAGCAACTAGGGAGCAGTTCTATAATGGAAATCCCGAAAACCGTATTGAATTTCCCAAAAAGCGTGGGTATTCTGAAGTGGTTCAGTACGGAAATAATGCGTCAAAGGAGCGAGGGTTTTTTACCCCCATCCAGCCTGAGTGACTCTTAATCACCGGGCAGGTTTTTGACCAGTCACACTCATGACCATCGACTTGGCTTAGTTGGGCTCACCAAGAAGATGAAGTTCACGATTGGAAAGAGCAACCACCATCCTGAATGATCCGTGTCATGCATTCGGCGAATAGCTACGGTTATAGATGGCACGAAGAGGAATACAGCAACTAGGTTCTCAAGCTGATTACCTGGGATAAAGATGTCGGCAATGCTCGCACCAAGACTAACCAGCCAGGTGAAGAGAACGAAGTACCAGTACTGCAGGCGGGTGGCTACGCCATCAATCTTGA